>OJNU01000035.1_pt1 | contig 117949 bp, 92 predicted proteins | sample 1597941 | NCBI WGS metagenome assembly OJNU01 (sample SAMN01915228, study PRJEB22387) | human gut metagenome | isolation source: stool | host: Homo sapiens | place: USA | reverse complement strand
AAAACATCAGAATAATACAAAAAACTATACTTCATCTTTCAGTTATATAAAAATTATAATGCATAATATTATTGTATAATAAAACTTCTCTGTTGTCAAGAATTTTTTTAGTTAAATCCACAAAATTATATATTTTCTAACAAACCCCTTGACAAGCGGGTGAAGAGGTGTTAAAATGTTAGTCGAAGCAAAAGATAAAGTCTTTTGCAGTTATACTTGAAAGCTTTGACGGGGAAGCCCCTCGGCGAAAGGTCTTTTCAGAGAGCGCCGCACGTTTTTATACGAGCTGTGAGCGGTGTAGGACTATGCAGAGTGAGGATACCGCCCCTGAGTGCGTTTAATACACGCCGCAGGCTCAGCGTTAAAGGAGCGGCTAATGAGTTGTGCAGGAAACTGTGCATGAAGTTGGGTGGAACCACGATTTTATCGTCCCATAGGATATTTGTATCCTGTGGGACTTTTTTGTTGCATAAGAGGGTGATGATACTATGAAAGACAGGAAAGCCATGAAAACAAGGCGTATCCTTGCGATCATTTGCTATACCATTGGGTTTTGCGCTTATGGTGCAGCGGGATATGTTTGCTGGTTATCATGGAACGGGACTATATCCGACAAGCAAGGGTTTCTCACCTTTCTGCCCATATGGATAGTATCATACTGGTTCAACACATTTTTCTCTCGGCTTGTTTGCAGGGTGAAAAAAGACGGCTCCAGGCAATGGGCTATCAAAAAAAGGGCAAGGCACGTTTTGAGCGACATTTCAACGGTGCTGAGTGTAGTGCTTCTTTGTTTCTGGATATATGTGTATGTTTCGCAGTATACTGAACTGCTGAACTTCAAATAATATGCCTGTAGGGGCGACCTGAGGTCGCCCACAAAAAAACGTGTGATATGTGACGCATTACAAAAAGAAACAACGTGTTTATGCACGTTATAATAAAGAATTACAATATTATATAAATCGGAGGAATCAAAAATGATCAAGCTGAAATTAAAAGACGGCTCTGTCCGTGAGATCGAAAAGGCAATGCCTGCAAGCGAGATAATCAAGGATATCGGCATGGGACTTTACAAGGCTGCCTGCTGCGTAAAGCTGGACGGCGAAGTTTTCGACATGAGAACTGTCGTTGACCATGACTGCCATTTTGAGGTCATGACTTTTGACTCAAAGGCTGGTAAGGAAACTTTCTGGCACACAGCTTCTCACCTTATGGCGCAGGCTGTAAAAAATCTTTATCCTGAGGCAAAGCTTGCAAGAGGCCCTGCTACAGACACAGGCTTCTACTATGATTTTGAGGTGGAAAAGCCTTTTACACCTGCTGACCTTGAAAAGATACAGGCTGAAATGAAGAAGCTTGCAAAAGAGGGCTATGCTTTGGAGCGTTTTGAGCTTTCTGCTGACGAGGCTGTAAAGCTCATGGAGGAAAGACACGAAGATTACAAGGTAGAGCTTATCCACAAGCATGACGATAAGGGCGAAAAGCTTTCATTCTACAAGCAGGGTGATTTCGTTGACCTTTGCGCAGGTCCGCACATAATGAGCGTTGCACCTATCAAGGCTGTTAAGCTTCTTTCATGCACAGGTGCATACTGGGGCAAGGCAGAGGACGGCAAGCAGCTTTCAAGAATTTACGGAACTGCATTCCCTAAGGCTTCAATGCTCGATGAGTTCCTTAAACAGCAGGAGGAAGCTAAGCTTCGTGACCACAACAAGATAGGCAGAGAGCTTGAATATTTCACAACTGTTGATTGTATCGGTCAGGGACTTCCTGTTATGCTTCCAAAGGGCGCAAGAGTTATCCAGCTTCTTCAGCGTTGGGTAGAAGATGTGGAGCAGGCAAAGGGCTGTCTGCTTACAAAGACTCCGCTTTTCGCAAAGAGAGATCTTTATAAGATATCAGGTCACTGGGATCACTATCTTGACGGAATGTTCATTCTTGGCGACCCTTATGACGAGGAAAAAGAGTGCTTCGCACTTCGTCCGATGACTTGCCCGTTCCAGTATCAGGTATTTCTTAACAGACAGCGTTCATACAGAGAGCTTCCAATGAGATTGACAGAGACTTCTACGCTGTTCAGAAACGAGGACAGCGGTGAGATGCACGGTCTTATCAGAGTAAGACAGTTCACTATCTCTGAGGGTCACTACATTCTCAGACCTGACCAGCTTGAAGAGGAGTTCAAGGGCTGTTTGGAGCTTGCCAAGTATTTCCTTGACACTGTTGGTCTGCTTGATGACTGCACATTCAGATTCTCACAATGGGATCCTGCTAACCCTAAGAACAAGTACGAAGGTACGGCTGAGCAGTGGGAGCACGCACAGGCTGCAATGAAGACTATTCTTGACGACCTTGGCGTTGATTACGATATCGGTATCGACGAGGCTGCGTTCTATGGTCCAAAGCTCGACATTCAGTACAAGAACGTTTACGGCAAGGAAGACACGCTCGTTACTATCCAGATAGATATGCTTTTGGCTGAAAGATTTGGTATGTATTATGTTGACAAGGACGGTCAGAAGAAGCTTCCTTACATTATTCACAGAACTTCACTTGGCTGCTTTGAAAGAACACTTGCTTATATGCTTGAGCATTTCAACGGCGTTCTTCCTCTGTGGCTCGCTCCTGAGCAGGTAAGGCTGCTTCCTATCAAGGAGAGCCATGCTGAATATGCACAGAAGATAGCTGACAGAATGACTGCTATGGGCATGAGAGTTACTGTTGACAACAGAGATGAGAACATCGGTCCTAAGATCAAAGCCGCAAGACTTGAAAGGATACCTTACATTCTCATCATTGGCGACAACGAGGTGAGCAGCAACACTGTTACAGTTCGTTCAAGAAAAGAGGGCGAGCTTCCTGCAATGCCTGTTGACGAACTTATCGCTAAGCTTGATGAGGAGATAAAGACTAAGGCTAAGTAATTGGTAGCAAAACATCGAAAGGTGCGTAAAAACGACGTTTGTGGCAACAGACGGGACGTCGAGGGCGCCGTCCCCTACAAATTAATGTATGGGCGAAAACTGTTGTGAGCCTTGCCAAACAACAATTTTCGTTCGCCCGTTGGCTTTTGCTGTCAATGTGTTTTATACAGACGTTTTATGCGATACCGCACAGGGGGAGTTTCTCTTGTGCGGCATTGCCGTTTATAAAATATGGGGCGGACAGGATAAGATCCGCTTCGGGAAAGAGGTAATAGATGAAATCAGATATGATCTGGACGCTTGTGGCATTTGCATTCTATTTGGCAGGAATGCTTCTCATAGGTGCTGCATATATGAAGAAAACAAAAAGCTCCGAGGACTTTTTCCTTGGCGGCAGAGGACTTAACGGCTGGGTAGCGGCACTTTCTGCTCAGGCTTCTGATATGTCAGGCTGGATGCTCATGGGTCTGCCTGGCGCTGTTTACGCATTCGGAACAGGGCAGATATGGATAGCTGTAGGTCTGCTTATCGGCACTATACTTAACTGGGCGATAGTTTCGGGCAGGCTGAGGAGATACACTATCAGGGCGAACAACTCCATGACGCTTCCTAAGTATCTTGAAAACAGATTTGAGGACAAGCACAAGATAATGCTTTTGGTATCGTCGGTGGCAATCGTCATATTCTTCCTTGTTTACACAGCGTCTGCTCTTTCGGCAGGCGGAAAGCTTTTCAACTCTATATTCGGTATCGACTACAAGATATGTCTTACTATCGGTGCGGTAGTAATACTTGGCTACACTTTCATGGGCGGATTCATGGCAGTATGTGTAACGGACTTTGTTCAGGGTCTGCTCATGCTGGCAGGAGTTGTGACTATACCTATCATCGCATTTTTCCTTGTTGGAGCAGGAAACGTTATGGACAACATCACTGCAAGCGGTGTTGAGGCACATCACTATCTTAACATATTCAATGATGAAAAGGGTCAGACCCTTTCAGCCATCGACATAATCTCTCAGCTCGGCTGGGCGCTTGGTTATTTCGGTATGCCGCACATTCTGGTAAGATTCATGGCTATAAGCTCTGAAAAAGAGGTAAAAAAGTCAAGAGTTATAGGCTGTGTATGGTGTGCTATATCACTTTGCTTCGCTTGCTTTATAGCTATCGTGGGCAGGGCTTATCTTGTGCCTGCACTTGCAAACAACAAGTCTGAGAATGTTTTCATCGAGATGATACAGAAGGTATTCAACTCCGATATCGGTCTGCCATTCGTCGGCGGAATTTTCCTTTGCGGAATACTGGCTGCCATAATGTCAACAGCTGATTCGCAGCTGCTTGTAACTGCCTCATCGGTATCGGAGGATATTTACCACTCATGTATTGCACCTAAGGCAGAGAGCAAGAAGGTACTGCTTGTGAGCAGGATAACAGTTCTTGCTGTAGCGGTAGTGGCATACATAATAGCACTTGACCCTAAAAGCAGTATAATGGGTCTTGTTTCAAACGCATGGGCAGGTCTTGGAGCTTCGTTTGGTCCGATAATACTTATGTCCCTTTATTGGAGGAGAACAAACCTCGCAGGTGCGGCGGCAGGCGTTGCCAGCGGTGCGTTATCGGTAATAATATGGGATTACATACCTCTTGCAGGTGGACAGACTTTAGGTGACAAGACGGGGCTTTACTCATTGGTAGTAGGTTTTGCGGTAAGTCTTATACTTATCATTATCGTAAGCCTTTGCACAAAGAAGCCGTCCGAGGAAATGCTGAAGGCATTTGATGATGTCAAGAACGGTGTGAACTGCGGTTGTGATGAAAAAGCATAACAAAGTAAAAGGTCCATGGGTACGCCCACGGACCTTTTGTATTTTATCTTTTAGCTATCATACTTTTCCTTATTTTCGCATCTGAATTCCGTAAACACCGCTTTATTGCCTTTATCCTCATATTTCTGAGCGTAAAGACCAATAACAACTCCCGTGAAATTACCTGCAAGCTCAGTAGACAAAAACTTCGTTTGTGCTCCGCCCAAGTCTATATCTCCCGAAAGCGTTTTCGCCGAGAAATTGTATGTAAAGTTGGAAGCATTACAGCAAAGCACAGCCGAGTTTTCTCCCTGTGGCAATGCTATGACATGATCCTCATGGCGAATATCGCCTATGCAAAGTCTCCGGAACAGCTCGACGCCTTTATCTGTGCGTCTTAACGCTATCTCATAATGCTGATCTGGGGTCATGTAGAACACCAATCCTGCTTCGCCCTCTGTTATCTCGACTTTGCACTCCACGTATAAATTCATTTCTTTCTGTCTTATGCAGATAAAAGCAGGCGAGCCGTCTGCCTCAAAGATCGTATGCTCGTTTGGCGTAAGCTCAAAGCGTTTTTTATCGAGCTTATAAAGGTTCATATCGGGGTTTTGCATAAAGCACCACTCACGTCCGACTTTGGTATTCTCGAAAGTGTATTCTTTCCAAAACTCCTGCCTGATATCCCCGAGTCTGTCGGTTTCAACTTCCTTGCGAGTTGTGCCATTATCGCCCATTGTGAACCAGCCGTTCTCGTCGAAAGTCACTGGTACGAGATAGACTTCTCTGCCTGTAATGTGGTGCATCACCCACATATTTATCATTCTGAACGCAAGGTGGACGCACCAGAAGTTGCCGTTTTCGTCCTCCACAAGGTCACCATGACCGCACCCTTGTATCTCGTATCCACCAAGATTTCTGTTTGTTAGAACTGGGTTGTGAGGATAATTCTCAAAAGGACCATAAGGGGTCTTACCTTTGGCATAGACTATCATATGACCGTATTCCGTGCCGCCCTCAGCCGCCATAAGGTAGTATTCGCCCTTTATTTTGTAGAGGTGCGGGCTTTCAAGGAAACGTCCGCCTGCACCCGTCCAGATGGTCTTGCTTGGCATGAGCTTTTTGCCTGTTTCGATGTCTATTTCGCACTGTGTAACACCATGGTTGCCCTCATCGTCCTCACCATTGGACATAAAGTAGGCTTTGCCGTTCTCAAAATACAATGACGGGTCGATACCGCCCTGCTGAACATAAACAGGCTCAGACCATTCACCATGGATATCGTCAGTGTAGACATAGAAATTTCCGCCATTCGTGACGTTGGTCGTTACCATGTAAAATCTGCCATTATTGTATCTTATAGTTGGGGCATAGATACCGCCACAAGAGCCTGCCCCCTCCAACGGGAGCTGACTTTTTCTTGTGAGAACATGACCTATCTGCTTCCAATTCACAAGGTCGTCGCTTTCATAGAGGGGAACACCCGGGAAGAACTGAAAAGAGCTGCAAACAAGATAGTATTTGCCCTCAGCCTTACAAATGCTAGGGTCAGGGTAAAAGCCTGATATGACTGGATTTATGTACTTCATATTGTGACCTCCGTTTATATTTTACAGACATTATAATCTATTTCAGATGGCTTTTCAATAGCTTCTCGTGCAGTATGAGTGAATTTTTGTGCAAATGAAAAAAACAATTTTCAGTTTACGATTTTGAAAGTGGGTAGTGGCGATCAATTGGTACGGATATCTAGGCGGGATAGTAGCTTCGACGGGCAAATGCTGTTCTCTCCTATAGATTTTTTTGCGGGGATATATGTTAAGTTAAACGTTTTTGATAGCGTGTTCAGTATAAAAGTTACAAATTGTAATTTTTGCTCCGACATTTGTTCGTATGGCATATAACAGTCTATATTTTAGGGATATATCTTAATATAGAACTTGTGTTCCCTGTGAAAACAAACAAATATTTTAGTCATTTCGGCAAAAAGCGATAAAATCTGTTGCCAAATTGTAACCTTTATGATATTATGAAGTTGATATACGAAAACGTATAAGATAATTCTGTCAGTTAGGGGGCGTTTGGAATGGAAAAGGGGCTGAAAAAAGTTTTTTCGGCTATGGGCGCAGTATTTTGTGCTGTTATGATGATCATGCTTTGTCAGGTGACAAATGCGGTGAGCTACAGCGAACAGACCGTCACTGTGGACTATGATTATCAGGTCATAGACTCTTTTGAGGACGTTGACGCTAAATACGTTCTCGGCTATTCCGACACCGGTTATTACTGCTGTGCAGGATATGTTTCACGTTTTTATGAAGAAAAGTTCGGCGTTACAGTATACAACATAAACATGGTGGACGACAAGCCTAGCGTGTACTGCTACGGCAAAAAGGCGGAGCTTCGTGAAGTGAAAACTCCGCAGGCAGGGGACATAATGCAGGACAAGGATTACTCTCATGTTGCCATTGTAAAGGACTGTCAGGGTACGACGGCTACTCTTATCGAGCAGAACTATAAATGGACTTGGAACGACACTGTTTACACTGTGAAAAACAGAAAGGTACTTACTAACAATCACTATTTCTACAGACTTTACATAAACGGCGTTGCGCAAAGTCTTGACATCGACACGACAAGACCTGTTATCGCAAACGCAGGCTGTGAGAACATTACTGGAAAAGGCTACACTGTTAAAGCGGATATTTCTGACAACAGGGCTGTGGCTTCGGTAAAGGTATCCACTTATTTTGAGGGTAACAAGGCAAAGACTATAAGCCGTGTTTACACATCGGCGGTGAACTCGCTTTCACACTCAGTAAAGGTAACTGACCTTGGGGGCAAGGACGGATATTATATTACAACCATAACGGCTACTGACGAGGCCGGGAACAGCTCCGAGCAGGTCATAAAGACTTATGTTGACACAACTGCGCCGACCATATCGGGGGCAAAGGTGGAGAACATCACAGCAAAGGGCTTTGATGTTTCTTGCAATGTGAGCGACAAGAGCGGAGTTTCAAAGGTGGTCTTCCCTGCTTACCCTACAAAAAATGGTGAAAGTGCAAAGAAATACGCAAGCGGAAAGCTTTCGGGCGGCAAGGCTTCGGCTTATGTTTCTGCTGAGGACTATTCAGTAAAAAGCGGTGAATTTACCGTTAAGATAACGGCTTATGACAAATACGGAAACAGCTCAACAAAAACTATAAAGGCTAGCATAAAGCCTGCGGCTTCGGTAACATTGGATAAGGCTTCACTGACTCTTGACAAGGGCAAAAGCAGTGTTATTTCTGCAAAAATGGGTGGCGGAAGCGGTCTGACGGACTTTGTTTCCTGGAAGTCTTCTAACAGCAAAATTGCTTCTGTATCAAACGGAAAGGTCACCGCAAAAGGGGTTGGCAGAGCAACTATCACGGCATACACAACAGGAGGAAAAAATGTTAAATGTACCGTCACTGTAAAGGGTAAAATCAGTGACAGCAGTATTTCGGCTATAAAGACGCAAAGCTACACAGGGAAGGCGGTTTCTCCTGCGCCTGCAGTGACATATGGTGACAAAAAGCTTGTAAAGAACACTGACTACACTGTGAGCTACTCAAAGAACACAGCCATAGGTCAGGCGAGCGTAAAAATAACAGGCAAGGGCTTATACAAAGGCACAAAAACTGTGAACTTCAACATTCGTCCTGCCACAGTGACGAAGCTAAAAGTTTCTTCCACCGGTGAAAAGAGCGTTAAGCTTTCTTGGAAAAAGGTTACAGGTGCTGACAGCTACGCTGTATACAGATATGACAACACAAGCAAGAAATGGCAGAGGATAAAAACTGTAAAGGCTGTGAGCTTCACTGACAGCGGACTTGCTCGTGCAAAGGGATACAGCTACAAGATAAAGGCTGTGAAAAAATCTGGCGGAAAAGAATACATTTCGGCTAGCTACTCAAAGGTTGTAGAGGCTGTCACAAAACCTGCAAAGGCTTCATGCACGGCTAAATCAGCAGACAGCGGCAGCATTGAGGTATCATGGAAAGCTGTTGGGGGTGCAAGCGGATATGAGATATACTCCTCTTCAAATGGCAGTGATTATGTGAAGTCAGCAAAGGTGGGTGGCTCTCAAAAGAGTGCTATCGTATCAGGATTTGAGCCTTACTCACTTAGAATGGTAAAGGTAAGGGCTTACAAAACTGTAAACGGAAAGACTTCTTACGGGACTTTTTCGCAGGCGGTTATGGTTATTGTTAGGTAGGCTGGATACAGAAACATATGATATAAAATAAGCAAGCGATAGGTGATATGCGGGCGACCAAAGGTCGCCCCTACGATAGTTCAAGCATTGTAGGGGAGCGGCGCCCTCGACGTCCCGATTTCGGAACGTTACCATTTGTAAGATTGCAAAAAACTTGTGTAATTTCGCCATATATCAGTCGCCACTACGATACATGACTGGTACGCTACACAATTGAGGTAAACCAAACGAGCGAATGATGTTCGCCCCTACATTTTTTATTACTACACAAAAAAAGGACAGCACTTTGGAAAAATGCTGTCCTTTTTCTATATTCATATAGGTCTATCTTTCCATTTTCCAGAACTCTACAGAGTATGGCTTAAGCTCGCTGCCACCACCAAAATCATGGATAGTGCCTGTGAGAAGCTCCTCTGCCTGACCGCAGCCTGCGTCAAAGTGAGCTGTGAAAGGCTGATCGTCAGCGTTTATTGCAACAAGGACACGCTCACCCTCGAACTCACGCTCGATTATACACTGCTTGTTGGTAAGAACAGGTATTTTGATAGAGCCATAGCAGAGAGCCTTGCTGTTTTTGTGTGCCTCTGCCATTTTTGAGATAAGCTCTGTAAGGTCGTTCCACTCAGGCTTTTCAAAGCTTACACGGAGAGCAGGGTCGCCCTCGCTCTTGTTTGCCTTTGTTCCCCACTCTGAGCCGTAATATACACATGGGATACCAGGCATACCAAAGAGCATTCCATAGATAAGTGGCAAATGACGCTCATTTGTGAGCTGGCTTGCTATTCTTGATACGTCATGGTTATCAACAAAGCACAGCAGGTGCATTCCTCTGTATCTGCACCAGTTCTCAGGTCCGAACTGATTTTTCAGAGAGTGGCATATCTCAAACATATTCATGCAGTTGAAGCTTGAATAAAGTCCCTTATAGCACTCGTAGTTCGTGCAGGAATGGAGCATTTCAGGATTTACCCACTGAGCGTAATCACCATGTAGAAGCTCGCCGATAAGGACGAAATCCTGCTTGAGCCAATCGCAATGCTGTCTGAGGCGCTTCAAGAAGTTCTTATCAAGGCAATATGCAACGTCAAGGCGGAGTCCGTCTATATCAAACTCCTTGACCCAATTTGTTATGCATTCCAAGATATGATCCACTGCCTGCGGATTGTTAAGGTTTAGCTTAACAAGGTCAAAGTGACCCTCCCAGCCCTCATACCAAAGTCCGTCATTATAGTTGCTGTTGCCACCGAAATTGATATGGAACCAATCTTTATATGGTGAGTTCTCACGGTTTTTCAGAACGTCCTGAAAAGCCCAGAAGCCTCTGCCGACGTGATTGAAAACGCCGTCCAAAACTACCTTTATGCCGTTTTCGTGAAGCTCTTTGCAGACCTTTGCAAAGTCCTCATTTGTGCCAAGGCGGCAATCTATCTTGCGGTAATCTCTGGTATTATAGCCGTGAGTGTCGGAATCGAACACTGGTGAAAAATAGATAGCGTTGGCACCAAGCTTTTTGATATGAGGTATCCAATCTATTACCTTTAATATCCTGCTTTCCTCTTTGCCGTCATTCTCAAATGGCGCACCGCAGAATCCAAGAGGATAGATCTGATAAAATACACTTTCGTATGCCCACATAATATTATCTTCCTTTCTGATACTAATAGAAAATGTTGTTCGCAGATGAAATATGATTTGCTGAGAAAAAGCGAGCGAATGCTGTTCGCCCCTACAGGGTAGCGTTACGTTATTTGTACACCAATTTTTTCAACCCATTCATATTTTATTGGTTATCTGCGAAACTATAGTTAAACTGTACAAAATACAACACTATTATTATATCAAATCCCAACATATTTCTCAATACTCATTTTTCATTAATATAATCCACACTTTTGTGCATTTTGTACAACTATTGACAAATCAATCGTGAAATGATATTATATTTATAACAAATGTCAAGGGTTGATTTTTGGTAAAGGCAGGGATAAAAATATGAAGAAGATACTTGTGCTTTTCACAGGCGGAACTATCGGGAGTATTACTACTGACGGCATAATAGATGTTGAACGTGAGGGAAAATACGCTGTTGTGGAGGCTTACAAGAGTGCATACGGCGATGATGTGGAATTTGAATGTCGACAGGTACTTAATATACTCAGCGAAAACATGGGGTTTTCGGGGTGGGAGAAAATGATACACGAGATAAACAGCATTGACACGGCTTTATACTCGGGAGTTATCCTCACCCACGGAAGCGACACGCTGGCTTACACTTCTGCTCTGCTTGGAATGTATTTCAGGCATTTTGATATACCCCTTTTTATTATCGCAAGCAACAAACCCATTGGCGAGAAAGGTTCAAACGGGCTTTTCAACTTCACCTCGGCGGTGGGTCTTATAAAAGAGGGAAAATACAAGGGCGTTTTCACGCTGTACGAGAGGGTCATGCTTCCTACTAGGGTGATACCTGCAGACACCTGTCGGGACAGGTTTGGGGTATATGGTTATGACGGTTTCAACGACTTTTCTGTTTTCAGCGGAGTGAGCGAGAATATGCTGTCACGCCCTAGGGAACGGATTTTCCATAATGATGTCAAATTTGGGAAGCGTGTTCTTTTTATAGAGGGTTATCCTGCAATGGACTTCGGGTGCTTTGTGCCAAACGAGGACACGGCGGCGGTGCTTTACTCACCTTATCACAGTGCAACGGCTTGCACTGACGTTTCAGAAGGGAAAAGCTATGCACTGACGGAATTTATCAAGCGGTGCATAACAAAGAACATTATGGTGTATATTTGCGGTCTGAAAAGAAAAGTGCCTATATACTCCACTGTGGCGGAGATAATAAAGGCAGGCAGCATACCAATATACACCACCTCAGCAGTGGCGGCTTATATGAAGCTTCTGCTTGCTTACAATCAGGAGGAAATGCCTGTGAAAGAGGTCATGGGGAAAGACCTTTTCTTTGAGGAGGTAAAATTCTCATAAACATTGTTTCAGTTATTGACAAAATGCTGAGCTTGTGATAAAATCAAAGTATATTAAAATAGTATATTTAGAAAAAGTACAACGGAGGTAATAAAAATGGCAGACACAAAAATTTCAGACTCAGTTATTTATATTGGTGCAGACGATCATGACATTGACCTTTTTGAGAGCCAATATGTTGTGCCAAACGGCGTTTCGTACAACTCTTATGTTATCATTGACGAGAAGATAGCGGTAATGGACACTGCTGACCCTAGGGTAACGGACGTTTGGTTTGACAATCTCGAAAAGGCTTTGGGCGGCAGAAAGCCTGATTATCTTGTTGTTCAGCACATGGAGCCTGACCATGCAGGAAACATCAAAAAGCTTGCGGAGAAATATTCTGAAATGAAGATAGTGGGAAACGCAAAGACTTTCCCTATGATGAAGCAGTTTTTCACCATTGACGGACTTGACGATAGGTCTGTTGTGGTAAAAGAGGGGGACACGCTTTCTCTTGGAAGCCACACGCTTCAGTTCGTAATGGCGCCTATGGTACACTGGCCTGAGGTAATGGTGACATACGAGCAGAGCGAAAAGCTGTTGTTCTCTGCGGACGGTTTCGGAAAGTTCGGTGCACTTGATGTTGAGGAGGACTGGGCTTGCGAGGCTAGAAGATACTATTTCAACATTGTGGGCAAATACGGTGCACAGGTACAGGCGCTTCTTAAAAAGGCGGCTGCCCTTGACATAAAGATGATACTGCCTTTACATGGCCCTATACTCAAAGAAGATCTTGGTTACTATCTTGGACTTTACAACACATGGTCAAGCTATCAGCCTGAGAGCAAGGGCGTATTCGTAGCGTATGCTTCAATACACGGTAACACTGCAAAGGCGGCTGAAAAGCTTGGTGAGATGCTGAAAGAAAAGGGTGCTGAGAAGGTAGTTATCAGCGACCTTTCAAGAAGCGACATGGCAGAAAATATCGAGGACGCTTTCAGATATGACAGAATAATACTTATGGCAAGCAGTTATGACGGCGGTGTATTCCCTGTTATGGAGGATTTCCTTATGCACCTTAAGTCAAAGAACTATCAGAACAGAAAGATAGGTCTTGTAGAGAACGGCTCATGGGCGCCTACTGCGGCAAGGGTCATGAAGGGATATGTGGAAAACTTCAAGAATGTTACCATTGCTGAGCCTGTTGTGACTATCCGCTCTACGCTTAATGAAGCTTCGGAAAAGGCTTTGAGCGAGCTGGCTGAGGTCATGGCTAAGGGTGAATAAATTTCGCTCAGTCAGATAAATCAGACAAAAAAATGCGGGCGGCCAGAGGTTGCCCCTACAGCGTTTGCAAAATAAGTAGGATTTGTCGTGTAAACAAAAACACGGGCGAACAGTGTTCGCCCCTACAATAATGTTTTGCGGTTATCTTAAATCGCTAATTAATACAGATATGAAAAAGGCAGGACGTGCGAAACGTCCTGCCTTTTGTGTTATATCACATTGCCGTCTGTGGTGATTATTCTTACTGCCACGGGGATATTTTTGCCGCTGTCAGTGACTGCTTTTCTTACTGCGTGTTCTATTCCGCCACAGCATGGAACTTCCATTCGGGCTACTGTTATGCTGCGGATATTGTTTCTTTTCACTATCTCGCCAAGCTTTTCGGAATAGTCTGTGGCATCAAGCTTCGGACAGCCTATGACGGTTATTTTGCCTGTCATGAAATCGGAATGGAAGCTTCCGCAGGCATAGGCTGTGCAATCCGCAGCGACAAGCAGGTCTGCACCGTCAAAGTATGGTGCGTTCACAGGTACAAGCTTTATTTGCACAGGCCACTGCATAAGCTGTGACGGAGTTTTTGCTGACGGGGTATCTACCGGGGCTGGCTTTTTGGCAAAGGTTTTCATCATTGAGCCTGGACAGCCATGGAAAACAGGTTTGCCAAGACGCTTTTTGTTTTCTTCCACTGCCTTTTCGTCATAGGCGGCGGCTTCTCGCTCAACAAAGGATATGGCATTCGTTGGGCAGGCTGGAAGACAATCTCCAAGACCATCACAATAATCGTCACGCATAAGCTTTGCTTTGCCGTTCACCATGCCTATTGCACCTTCGTGGCAGGCTTTTGCACAAGCACCACAGCCGTTGCACTTTTCTTCGTCTATTTGTATTACTCGTCTTATCATATGGTTACCTCCGTATTTTTATTGATATCTTTCGTTTCGGCATAAAGCTCTTGACTTTATGCTATGATTATAATATAATCTTATCGCAAAGTCTGTTGTAATTACAACAAAAGCATAAAATTATTTCGTAAAAATGAGGAAGATAAAATGGATAATAAATACATCAAAATAATAAAAGATACTCCCCTTTTCCAGGGCATGAGCGACGAGGAGATAGCTCAGTTTCTCAGACCTGACGGCAGTGGCATAAAAAGCTTTCGCAAGGAAAGCTATATTTTTCACGCAGGAGACAAGACCGCTTATTTCGGCATACTTCTGGAGGGCAAGGCACTTATCGAACGTAACGAGCTTTGGGGTGGCAGGAGCATAATAGCTTCTTTAGAGGCAGGACAGCTTTTCGGAGAGGTCTATGCCTGCACAGGTGAACCGCTTGGGGTGAGCGTATGTGCAAAGGAGCAATGCACAGTGCTGTTTTTATCCCCTGAGTCTATTATAAAGGAAAGTTCGACGCTGACGGCTAGGCTTCTAAAGATAACGGCTATGAAAAATCTCAGGCTCAACGAAAAGATACAAGTGATAACACCAAGGACTATAAGAGAGCGTGTTATGGTTTATCTTTCTTCGCTTGCAAAGAAAAGCGGATCGCACATTGTCACGACGAATTTCGACCGTCAACAGCTTGCAGATTTTCTCTGCGTTGACCGCAGTGCGCTGTCAACAGAGCTTGGAAAAATGCACCGTGAGGGGCTGATAGATCTAAATGGTCGGGAGTTTATACTGCCTGAAAACTGCTCTCGCGGAACGTGATTTGTTAATTTATATGTAAATAATAAGTCATTTAACCATATTCATTTTTTCCGCTCTTTTTAAAGAAAAATTGCATATTTTATATTGACACAACCTGCTTTGTGTTGTATAATATATATAGTGCCGCCGTGGCAGTTCATAATTACTTAAACGTTTATTGCGGAAATGTATTTATTTACAAATAGTCACGGTATTGGGAAATTGATTGAAAGGATTGATTGCTTTGGCAAAGAAGAATGAAAGCATAAGCGACAAGATCGTTCGTTTGTATAAGGAGGGCTACTCCATTCCTGAGATAGCAAAAGAAATGGAGATGCCTAAGGATAATGTTCCGAGAATACTTGAAAAGCACTTCCCTGACTATGCAAGCTTTGAACAGCCTGTAAGAGAGGGTGCTGATGAAAACGGCAACGGAAAAAAGAGCGTTTTCAATATGTCTGTAAGCGAGCTTTTCGGAAAGAAGAACAAAAAGCAGGAGAATGTTGAGCCTGCAAGGGTAACTGTAAATCTGGCTATGGACGATGACGGATTTGTTGATCACAGTGTTGCGGCTATCGCCTCAATGCTTCAGAAAGGCAGAAGCGTAAACGATATCGCAGGATTCTTTAATAAAGATCCTGAGGATATCAAGGCTGTTCAGGGCTGCATGGACGAGCATTTCAAAAGAATGAATACATACAAGGGTCCAAAGGTCGAGCCTGCGTCTGAGCCTAAGGAAGAGCCTGCTCAGAACATAACTGATCCGCTGGCGGCAAGCCTTGCAAGCGGCATTGCAAAGAGAAAGAGCAATATGTATGCAACAGGTATCGAAACACCTGCAAAGGCTGAACCTGCTTCCGCTCCTGTTCCTCTTGAGGACAATAGCGTTCACCTTGTTACTCCTGAGGCTCTCAAAGAGGCTGAGGAAAAAGCTAAAGCAGAGGAAAATGCAAAGGCTGAAGCTACTGTGGCTGAGGAAGTTCCTACAATGGACGAGGTTGAGATGCCGTCCATCGAGCCTATAAGCCTTGATGACACAATGGTGGTTTCACCTGCACCTGAGTCTACTATGCCGTCTATAGAAGACGAGATAGCTGAAAAGAAAGCTGCGGAAGCTGAAAATACAAATAATAATGAGGAGGGCGAGAATATGGGTATGAGTCCAATGGAAAAAATGCGTATGTTTGCGCAGGAGCAGATCGAGCTGAACAACAAGAAGATCGACGAGCTTAAGGCAAGCATTGCTGAAACTGAGGCAAAGTCTTTGGATCTCGGTAAGCAGGCAAGCGATATCTACGAGGAGATCGTTAAGCTTCAGGAAAAGGCTAAGGCACTCAACGCCGAGAAGGAGCAGGTTGATATTCAGATCAGTCAGGTAAACGCAGAGATCGAAGGCATTAGAAAAGAAAACAACGAATTCAAGAGCTATATGTAATAGCGTCTTATTCAAATCATATAAGGCAGGAGGCTTCGGCTTCCTGCCTTTTTTTATTTGCGAGGAATGAAATGGAAAATAGCACAGATGATAAACGAAAGAAGCAGGACGTCGTCCCCTACAGGTGGTGGCAGGCTGATGTTTTTTGATTAAAGTCAAACTTTTTTACCTGAAAGTATTGAAAAATAACGGCAAATATGGTACAATGCTTTTATAAACCTTGAAAGGATATTTTATATGAGCAATATACTTATTCTGGCATTCCTGTTCTTTGCAGGGTGTCTGATAGGCTGGGGGATAGAAGTTATTTTCAGACGATTTGAGCCTAGCAATAAAGCAAGAAAATGGATAAATCCTGGCTTTCTTATTGGTCCTTATCTGCCTTTATATGGCTTCGGGCTTTGCACCCTTTATCTGCTGGCGGGACTTGAAAAATTTATACACACTGACAACACGGCTTTGCAGAAGTTTATACTTTTTTTGCTTATGGCTATTGCAATGACAGTGATAGAGCTTATTGCAGGCGAGATATTCATTGTGAAAATGCACGTCAAGCTGTGGGACTACACTGGAAACAAATTCAACTATAAAGGCATAATATGTCCGTTGTATTCACTCATATGGGCAGCACTGGGCGCGGTCTATTATTTCTTTATACACCCATACATTCTTGACGCACTCAACTGGCTTGCGAATAATTTGGCGTTCTCGTTCTTTATTGGATTTTTCTATGGTGTTTTTGCTATCGACCTATTCTATTCCCTGAAGCTGGCAGAGAAGATAAAAACGTTCGCGGAAGAGAACGATATGGTCATCAGATACGAAGAGTTCAAACGGCACATCAGGGAAAGCTCAGAGGAGAGAAAAGAGAAATACAGATTTATGCTTTCCATGGGCTCAGGTGCAAGGCTTGGCGAGCATTTGAAAAAATATCGTGACAAACAGCGTGAGGAGCAACGTGGACACAGGCTCAATGACTTTATATCAAAAATAAAAAAGTCGGATACATGAAAATTAACAAAATAACCATTGACAAAACATCAGCATGGTGATATACTGATTTCATATGTAAAAAACGTTGACGAAGACAGTAGGCTTTATGCGAAAATCTCAGCGAGCCGCCGACAGTGAGAGGGCGGTATGATTAGCTTCAGGCTGAATATCACTTCCGAGTTGCAGGCTGAAAATCAGTATGATAAGTAAGCTTCGCCGCTTTTCCTGCGTTAAAGGGAACGCATATGTCAGTATGCTGAAAAGGTGGTTTGCGAATGGCTTTACGGCTTTCGTCCTGTTTCAGGGCGGAAGCCTTTTTTATTGCATTTTATCTTTATGCGTAACTGATCGTTTATTACAAAATCAGAAAGGATTGATCTTCGTGTACAAAAAGGTTGACACCAATCTGAACTTCGTTCAGAGAGAAAAAGAAGTGGAAAAGTTCTGGGACGATAACAATATCTTTGAAAAAAGTATTGACAGCCGTAAAAAAGGCGAGTCCTATGTTTTCTATGACGGACCTCCAACGGCTAACGGCAAGCCGCATATCGGTCACGTTCTCACTCGTGCTATCAAGGATATGATACCAAGATACCGTGCTATGAAAGGCTATCAGGTACCTCGTAAGGCTGGCTGGGACACTCATGGTCTGCCTGTTGAGCTTGAAGTAGAGAAAATGCTGGGGCTTGACGGCAAGGAGCAGATTGAAGAATATGGTCTTGAGCCGTTTATCAAGAAGTGTAAAGAGTCTGTATGGAAATACAAGGGTATGTGGGAGGACTTCTCAGGCACTGTTGGCTTCTGGGCTGACATGGAACACCCTTATGTTACCTATGACAACAATTTTATAGAGTCTGAATGGTGGGCTTTGAAGCAAATATATGAAAAGGGCTTGCTTTACAAGGGCTTCAAGATAGTTCCTTACTGTCCACGCTGCGGCACTCCGCTTTCTTCTCACGAAGTTGCTCAGGGCTACAAGACAGTTAAAGAGCGTTCTGCTATCGTTCGTTTCAAGCTTGTTGGCAAGGACGAATACTTCCTTGCATGGACAACAACTCCTTGGACGCTTCCTTCAAACGTTGCCCTTTGCGTAAACCCAGATGAAACTTACTGCAAGGTTGAAGCCGCTGACGGCTACACTTACATTCTTGCCGAAGCACTTCTTGACACTGTTCTCGGCAAGCTTGCAACTGAGGACAAGCCTGCATACAAGGTGCTTGAAACTTACAAGGGCAAGGATCTTGAATATATTGAATACGAGCCGCTTTATGAGTGCGCAGGCGAAAGCGCAAAGAAGCAGGGCAAAAAGGGTCACTTTGTTACCTGTGACAGCTATGTAACTATGTCAGACGGTACAGGTATCGTTCATATTGCGCCTGCTTTCGGTGAGGACGACTCTAAGGTCGGAAAGAAGTATGATCTGCCTTTCGTTCAGTTCGTTGACGGCAAGGGCGACATGACTGCTGAAACTCCATATGCCGGAATGTTCGTAAAGGACGCTGACCCTGAGGTACTCAAAGACCTTGACAAGTCAGGCAAGCTTTTTGCCGCTCCTAAGTTCGAGCATGATTATCCGCACTGCTGGAGATGCGGTTCACCTCTTATCTACTATGCAAGAGATACTTGGTTCATCAAAATGACAGATGTCAAGGACAGACTTATCGCAAACAATGACACTATCAACTGGATTCCTGAGAGCATTGGTAAGGGACGTTTCGGTGACTGGCTGAAAAACGTTCAGGACTGGGGCATTTCAAGAAACAGATATTGGGGTACTCCGCTGAACATTTGGGAATGCGAGTGCGGTCACAGACATTCTATCGGCTCTATCGAGGAGCTTAAGTCAATGTCAGACAACTGCCCTGACGATATCGAGCTTCACAGACCATACATCGACGCTGTAACTATCAAGTGCCCTGAGTGTGGAAAGCAGATGCACCGTGTATCAGAGGTAATAGACTGCTGGTTCGATTCAGGTTCTATGCCTTTCGCTCAGCATCATTATCCATTTGAGAACAAGGAACTTTTCGAGTCACAGTTCCCTGCTGACTTCATTTCAGAAGCTGTTGACCAGACAAGAGGTTGGTTCTATTCACTCCTTGCTATCTCAACGCTTATTTTTGACAAAGCACCATACAAGAACGTTATCGTACTTGGACTTGTTCAGGACGAGAACGGTCAGAAGATGTCAAAGTCAAAGGGCAATGCTGTTGACCCATTCGAGGCACTGGCTAAATACGGTGCAGACGCTATCAGGTGGTATTTCTACACAAACTCTGCTCCATGGCTTCCTAATAAGTTCCATGACAAGGGCGTAACAGAGGGTCAGAGAAAGTTCATGGGCACGCTTTGGAACACATATGCGTTCTATGTGCTTTATGCTGAGATAGACCAATTCGACCCTACAAAGCATGAGATAGAATATGACAAGCTTTCTGTAATGGACAAGTGGCTGCTTTCAAAGATGAATTCTATGATAAAGGCTGCTGACGACAACCTTAACAACTACAGGATACCTGAGGCTGCAAAGGCTATGCAGGAGTTTGTTGATGATCTTTCTAACTGGTATGTAAGAAGAGGCAGAGAGAGATACTGGGCACAGGGTATGTCACAGGACAAGATAAACGCCTACATGACTCTTTACACTGCTATCGTTACGCTCTGCAAGTGTGCAGCACCTATGGTGCCTTTCATCACTGAGGAGATCTATCAGAATCTTGTTAGAAGCGTTGACAAGGACGCTCCTGAGAGTATCCACCTTTGCGATTATCCTGTTTGCGACGAGAACATGATAGACGAAAAGCTTGAGTCTGACATGGAGGAAGTTCTGGAGATAGTTGTTCTGGGACGTTCTGCAAGAAACGGCGCAAGCCTTAAAAACCGTCAGCCTTTGAGCGTGATGTATGTTGCAGCAGACCACCCACTTGACAGCTACTATATCGACATCATCAGGGACGAGCTTAACCTCAAGGACGTTCAGTTCTCAAATGATGTATCTGCATATATCGATTATAAGTTCAAGCCACAGCTCAAGACCCTTGGTCCAAAGTACGGCAAGCAGCTTGGTGAGATAAGAACACAGCTTTCACAGCTTGACGGACACAAGGCTATGGGCGAACTGAACGAAACTGGCAGCCTGAAACTCACGCTTTCAAGCGGTGAGATAGCACTTGACAAGGATGATGTTCTTATCGAGTCTGAGCAGAAAGAGGGCTTCTACACCCTTTCTGAAAACGGTGTAACTGTAGCTATCAGCACTGTTCTCACTCCTGAGCTTATCGAAGAGGGCTTTGTAAGAGAAGTTATCAGCAAGGTTCAGACAATGAGAAAGGATTCGGGCTTTGAGGTAATGGATCACATCACTGTTTCTGTAAGCGGCAGCGAAAAGGTTATGGCTGTTGTTGACAAGAACAGAGAGGCTATTTCTCATGACGTTCTTGCAGACGATATCGTTCTTGGCGAAAATGTCGGCAACGAAAAGGATTGGGACATCAACGGCGAAAAAGTTTCTATCGGCGTAAAGAAAAACTAATTCTGAGATATAAAAAATCAAGCAGGACAGCTTTCGGGCTGTCCTGCCTTTTTTGTTTTGGGTTATAAGCCATGCACAGCTCCTCCTACATAAAACACAAAAAAATGGCGAGGTGAAAGACCTCGCCATTGATTTTTTATATTACTTTCTTGCTTCCAGAGCGGAGATAGATTCCATTATCTTTGACATCTTCTCCTCTGCCTTTGCAAGCTTTGCTTTTTCGGCTTCGATAAGCTGTTCAGGGGCTTTTGCAAGGAAGCCCTGATTGCTGAGCTTCTTGCTAAGGAAGTCTATATCCTTCTGTGCATTCTTTCTGTCCTTATCAAGACGTGCAAGCTCCTTGTCAACGTCTATGATATCCGCAAGCGGAATGAAAAATCTTGCACTGTCTGTAACAGCGGCGGCGCAATCCTTTTCCTCGCACTTATCTGTAATGATGACCTCAGATGCAGAAGCAAGTCTTTCAAAGAACATTACGCCCTGTGAGAATACTTCTGGCTGTGCAGTTTCAATATAAAGCTTTGCCTTTACAGACGGCGGAACGTTCATTTCACCACGGCAGTTTCTTATGCTCTTTATGCCTGCGATTATCTTCTCAAATGTTGCTTCTTCATCGGCAAATTCAAGCTTTTCGTCATATACAGGGTAATCCTGAACCATGATAGATGTGCCGTCATTTACAAGAGCCTGCCAGATCTCCTCGGTGATATAAGGCATGAATGGGTGGAGCATTTTAAGCATACCCTTCATTACCCACACGAGAACAGCCTGTGCGGTAGCCTCTGTTTCACCGCCTGCGGCTATTCTTGGCTTTGTAAGTTCGATATACCAATCGCAATAGATATCCCAGATAAAGTCATAAAGCTTTGAAACTGCTACGCCAAGCTCGAACTTATCAAGATTATCGTTTACTTCCTTTGCAAGAGTATTGAACTTTGATATTACCCACTTATCCTCAACATTGAGGTTTTCAGGGAGCTTATCAGCCTTGAAATCGTCAGGAAGATTCATCATGATAAATCTTGCGGCGTTCCATATCTTATTGGCAAAGTTTCTTGAGGATTTTACCTTATCCTCGATAAATCTCATATCGTTTCCAGGTGCGTTGCCTGTTGCGAGCATAAATCTCAAAGCGTCTGCACCGTACTGGTCAATGATAACAAGCGGGTCGATACCGTTGCCGAGAGATTTTGACATCTTTCTGCCCTGTGAATCTCTAACAAGACCATGGATAAGAACAGTATCAAAAGGCTTCTGCTTCATGTTCTCCATGCCTGCAACTATCATTCTGGATACCCAGAATGGAATGATATCATAGCCTGTTACGAGAGTGTTTGTTGGATAGAAATACTCAAGCTCCTCTGTCTTGTCAGGCCAGCCGAGAGTTGAAAACGGCCACAGTGCTGATGAGAACCATGTATCAAGAGTATCAGGGTCCTGACGCATTTCCTTGCCGCACTTAGGACAGCAAGCATGGTCTTCCTTTGTTACCACAGTTTCACCGCAATCGTCGCAATAAAATGCCGGTATCTGATGACCCCACCAAAGCTGACGTGAGATACACCAATCTCTGATATCGTTCATCCAGTTAAGGTAGTTCTTTTCAAATCTTTCAGGAACAAACTTGATAGAGCCGTCCTCAACAGCCTTTATTGCAGGCTTTGCAAGCTCGTCCATTTTAACGAACCACTGGAGTGATACCCTTGGCTCGACAGTTGTTCCACAGCGGTAGCAAGTACCTACGTTATGCTCGTGGTCTTCAACATAAGCAAGGAAACCGCCCTTTTCGAGATCATCGACTATCTTCTTTCTTGCCTCGTATCTGTCCATGCCTGCATACTCAGGATAATCGTCAACAATCTTTGCGTCCTCAGTAAGAACGTTGATAACAGGCAGGTTATGTCTTTTACCGACTTCAAAGTCGTTAGGGTCATGGGCAGGAGTTATCTTTACAACGCCTGTACCAAACTCCATATCAACATAGCTGTCGGCAACGACAGGTATCTCTCTGCCAACAAGCGGCAGTGTGAGTGTCTTGCCTACGATATCCTTATATCTTTCGTCCTTTGGATTTACTGCAACGGCTGTATCGCCCAGGAGCGTTTCAGGACGTGTTGTAGCAAGCTCTACATATCCGCTTCCGTCTGTAAGAGGATATTTCAGATGCCAGAAGTGACCGGCCTGATCTTCATACTCAACCTCTGCGTTTGAGATAGATGTACGGCAATGCGGGCACCAGTTTATTATTCTTTCGCCTCTATAGATAAGTCCCTTATTATAGTAGTTTATGAAAACTTCCTTTACAGCCTTTGAACAGCCCTCGTCCATTGTGAAACGCTCTCTGTCCCAATCGCAGGAAGAGCCTAGCTTTTTAAGCTGCTCAACTATTCTGCCGCCGTATTTCTTTTTCCAATCCCATGCTCTTTCAAGGAAACCGTCCCTGCCGATATCGTCCTTTGTAAGACCCTCTTTACGCATAGCTTCAACTATCTTTGCTTCTGTTGCGATAGAAGCGTGGTCTGTACCAGGTATCCACTCTGCGGCATATCCGCTCATTCTCTTCCAACGGATAAGTATATCCTGCAAAGTTTCATCAAGGGCATGACCCATATGAAGCTGTCCTGTGATGTTCGGTGGTGGGATAACTATACAGTATGGCTCTTTCTTGGAATCAGGCTCAGCGTGGAAAAATCCGCCGTCAAGCCAATATTTGTAGATCTTATCTTCTACCTTATTAGGCTCATAAAGCTTTGAAAGCTCTTTTTTCATTATAAAACAATTCCTTTCGCAAATATTTTTCTATCACAGTATCGTGGCAAGACCAAGAGGTGTTGCCTTTTTGCCGTCAGACTCGTGTCTTAGGCTGTCTGCGAAACGGAACTGTGAATTTCATTTGAAAGCTGAATTTGAGATCACACATTATATTCTTTCCTTTCCGCATGATATGGCATTACTGCACCTATTATAATATTATCTCACTTTTGCACCGAATTGTCAAGGGCTGATGACGGTATGGAACGAAAAAAGCAGAACAGTTTGAAACTGCTCTGCTGAGAGTGTTGAAAAAGACTTAAACAAGCGGGACGTCGAGGGCGCCGTCCCCTACAACTTGCATAAAAACGAATTTATGCTTACAGCTTGAAATGAACGGGCATACCGTTTTTCATTGCTATTTTTACCTCGCCTTGGATAAGTGGCAGGAAGTATCTTACGGCTTCCGGCTTTACGTCATTGCCGTCCTCGCTTAACCACTGGGCAGGGAAGAATTTTTCCTTATTTGCAGCATCATGGGCGTCAACGCTGTCAACGGTCACAACATAAGGCACGTCGCTGATACGCTTGAATATCATCATTTTACCTGTTTTCCCTGCAAGAGCCGCTTTTACGCCTGCTGAGCCTATTTCCTCGGCTTCGTCTATATCCGTCTTTGAGCAGATATGAGAAGAACATCTCTGCATAACGTTAAGCTCAATAGAACGGACTTTACAGCCGATATTCTCTTTAACGAGCTGTTCAAGGGTCTTTCCTATGCCAGAGAGATACTCGTGACCGAAATTATCCACAACTCTCGGCTTATTTTCCTCGCCCTTAAGCTTTACGCCCTCGGAAACTGCGATGATAACGGCCTTGTGCTTTGCCATTTGATTTCTTATGTCCTCGAGGAACTTTTCGGCGGTAAAGTTATTTTCAGGGAGATAGATAAGGTGAGGGGCTATCTCGTCATTTGCTCTGAGTACGCAGGTGGAAGCTGTGAGCCAGCCAGCGTGTCTGCCCATTATCTCAACGATAGTGACGGACTCGATAGAATAAACCGAGCTGTCACGGATTATCTCCTGAACCGTTGCAGCAACATACTTTGCGGCAGAGCCGAAGCCTGGTGTATGGTCTGTTACAGGCAGGTCGTTATCTATAGTCTTTGGTATGCCTATAACTCTTATCTTTGAATTTCTTGCCGCAAGATAATCGGAAAGCTTTGCCACGGTATCCATAGAATCGTTTCCTCCGATATAAAAGAAAGCTTCTATCCTATGCTTTTCAAGGCAATTCAAGATACGCTCATATGTTTCACCGCCCTCTTCAACATCAGGAAGTTTATAACGGCATGAGCCGAGAACTGTTGACGGGGTCTGTCTTAGAAGCTCCATATCCTCGTTTGTTTTTATAACAAGCTTAAGATCTATGAGCTGGTCGTTTATGATACCCTCGATACCATTGAGCGAGCCGAAAACGGCGTCTATCTGTGGTGTTTTCACAGCCTGTTTGAAAACTCCCACCAATGAAGCGTTGATAGCGCAGGTAGGTCCTCCTGATTGTGCAACGGCAATATTCATTATCATCAATCTCCTTACAGCTTACTGAGAATATTAAAATTCTCATATTTGTTATTATTATAGCATATTATATATACAAATAAAAGGGTTATGAAAATTTATTAACATATTTTTTCCCTTTGTAACAAAACAAGCCTTCAATAAAACGTTATATCTATCCACTTTGATAATTTTCACATCTATTACATAAAAACGCCTCCCGATTTACACCATATTGTTATAAAGTAAATGTAAATCGTAACCGAATTTTAATTGACAGAACAGTTTATATTTTGTATAATTAAAGATATAGACACGAAATGTGTCGAACTCTAGTCAATGAACCGAAAGGAAGAATATAAATAATGCCTGACAACAGAAACAATAAAGGCTACTATCGTCCTGAACAGGATCGCAGACCGCAGGGTCAGAACAGACCTCAGCAGCAGGAAAGCTCCACTTGGCTCACTCCTACTGTAAAGGGAATAATAGCGATACTGCTGACTGTACTTGTGGTAGCCATAGTAATAATGATATTTGCAAAAACTCTTTTTGTGAACACCAACACCACTCCGAAAAAGACCGGTACGATAACTTCTACGGAATACATTCCGCCAAAGACCACCACCACTTCGGAAGAGCCGCAGAAAACATCTAAAAAGTCCAAAAAGACCACTGAGCCTGACGAAGATCCATATGGCGGTGATAAAGATGACAACGGTGACGCTGTCGGTGATATCCAGTGCATAAGTGCAGTTTATCTCCACCCACAGCCTACATCGAGCAGTGAAAATCTTCTCACTATCCCATCGGGTGCGACCTGCAAATACTACCGCAACGAAAACGGCTGGTATTATGTTGAATATAATGGCACAAAGGGCTACGCATGGCAGACATTCTTCTCGACGCCACCACAGTAATGTGTTTTACGATTTCTTAAATAACGCAGAAAGTGCAGCATGGAAATATGCTGCACTTTCTGTTTATATACGCAAAAAAGCGGAGGTGTTGTCCTCCGCTTGATGTAGCTTATCATACAGATAGAACGTGTTAAATAGCGGGCGAACGCTGTTCGCCCCTACACACAAATGTTACAATTAGAGTTCTACCTTATAGTCCTCTGAGCCTACACCCTTTACAGTGTAGTAAGCAACGCCCTCTTCAGGCTTGATGTATACTGAAACTGTCTTTGGTGTTCTGTGACCCTTTGCCTTGTAGTCAGCCTTTGCAGCAGCCACAACAGCTTCAACATTTATCTCTACGCCTGCGAACTGAACGAATACCTCGTCCTTTATCTCAGCCTCAACTGCTTTCTTTACAGTTTCCTTCTTTGCCTTTGTTGCCTTTGCTGCGGTCTTTACTGCCTTTTCTGCCGTCTTGACAGCTTTCTTTGCTGTTTCCTTTACTGCTGCGCCTGTCTTTTCAGCGGCAGACTTTACCTCAGCCTTGACTTCCTTTACAGCTTCTTCTGCCTTCTTGTCAGCGGTGATCTTCTTTTCAGCCATTGTAAAACCTCTCCTTTAAAAGTGTTACTAATTACTTATCCACAGCCTCTTTAAGAGCCTTGCCTGCCTTGAATGCAGGAACCTTCTTTGCAGGAACATGGATAGGCTTCTTTGTTGCAGGATTGATAGAATCCTTAGCTGCACGATCTCTTACCTCAAATGCACCAAAACCTACGATAGATACCTTTTCACCCTTTACAAGTGCATCTGTGATAGTTTCTGTTACAGCCGCAAGTGCCTGCTCTGCTTCCTTTTTAGAATAGCCGCCCTTTTCTGCTATTGCGGATATCAGATCATTTTTTGTCATTTTGAATCTACCTCCGTTATAATTTTTTACATTGTTTTTATGCTGTTATTATAACGTATTTGACCCCTATTGTCAATTAATTTGCCCGATTTTGCGTGCTTTCTTGCAATCTTTGTAGCTTTACATAAAAAAGAGGCATAGTCGCCGCTTGATTTTTGTACTTATTCACACGTTGGAAATAGTATTTATAGTTTAGCCATAATTAACTTTCGATCAGCATCATTATTTTTTTATAAACGCCTATTTTTCGCACTTTGTAAAAATCACCCACAAAATATTCTTACATATATTTCATTTCAAAGTTCATTAAATATTTACATTCTTTTATATGTTCTCTCATGCAACATAATTCATTTTTTCAATCCGTATTTTTCATAAAAAGCCTCAACATCGCTGTCGCTTTTCACAAGCTCGGGATACATTATCTCACGAGTGTTGCGGTTATAAAAGCCAATAGTTTTCTCGCCGGTACAGGTGCTTGACATTATTTTTATCTCCATTCCCCTGCACTCCTCAGGGACGGGCTTGACAGTTTTCTTTTTGAAAATTCCCATGGAAACTCCCCCTAATATTTTTTCAAACGTCTTATATAAGCGAAAGTGTAGTCCTCGCCTTTATCACGAAGCATTGTAAGAAGCTTCTCCAAAAGGTCTGATGTTTCAGGGTGGATGGCTCTTGTCTTTTTCGCTCTTAAAAAATACGCAAGAGGTGCACCGTCGTCGTATTTGTCTTTCATATATATCTTGCTTGCGGCAACTCTGTCGCAGAACATTTCTTTCACATATTTAAGGGGCATTTTCACAGGGGTCATCAACTTAGTCCGCAGGTCATAGTCCGTCCAATATTCAAAGTGATGCTTATTTCTTCCCTTGTGATGCATCCAGCCGTAAGAAAATCCGTATTCTTCACGCTCTGCTTCATGGGGCGAACGTGTGCCTTGATAATATTTACAGCCCTTGAGAAACTCCTCCGGGGAATATTTTGAAAGGTCATGCCTCAGACCCTGCCACAAAATGCCTGCCTTATAGCAGTTTTTTATCACTCCGTGGCGATGTCTTGTAATGGTCTTGAAATGCTCCCATGCCTTTATCAAAACGCTCATCTCCTCTGCATTTCATCTTGTGACCTTATTATACTACTTTTGCGTTATTATTTCAACAGCCTGCGGTCATTTTCTGCTGCCGCAGATATCAAGTAGGGGACACTCGCTGCAGCGTTCTCCCCTTGCCTTGCAGTATTCACGTCCAAACAGTACAAGGCGGTGACAGAAATCAGAGGATCTCTCAGGGGGAAGTATCTTTCTCAGATCCTCTTCCACCTTTGCAGGCTCTTTATTTTTTGTAAGCCCAAGTCTGCCGCATATTCTTATACAGTGGGTATCCGTTACCACCGCAGGCTTATGAAAAACATCTCCCATAACAAGATTTGCCGTCTTTCTGCCTATGCCTGCAAGGGTAGTGAGCTTTTCTATGGTATCAGGTATCTCGCCGCCGAAGTTATCCATTATCTGTCTGCACATTGCTACGATAGAGCGAGCTTTTGTTTTATACAGACCGCATGGGCGTATTATCTCCTCGATATCAGCAACATCTGCGTTAGCAAAATCCTCAATGGTCTTATATTTTGCAAAAAGCTCTTTCGTGACGATATTCACCCTTGCGTCTGTACACTGTGCAGAAAGCCTGCCTGCTATCATAAGCTCGTGGGGCTTTTTATAGTCAAGGGAGCATATACCCTCGGGGTAGACCTGCTCCAGCCTTTCCACTATCATTTGTGCACGTTCTTTCTTTGTCATCGGTACTGCTCCTTTGTTTATAAGTGCTTTATTACTTTATATTGTACACTTTTTTGCAGGATTCGTCAACCAAAATTTCATATCAGGGACGATATTTCAGCGGGTTTGTGCGTTATATCGGCATAAAAATGCGTTTTGTCATTTTTGCAGGCTGAAACAGCTTTGGTCACAGTGCAATGATTTGTCGACATTTCACGGAAATTTTACACGAATTATGAATTTATAATCGTGATTTTACTTCACATTTCAAAAAAAGGCTATGATTTTTATACAATTTCAATAAAATTATGAAATTTTGCATTTTACTACTTGCAAATTGCAAAATAGTGTGCTATAATAAGTAAGTGATGTGCGGAATGAGTAAAAAAGCCGTGCACAAATTATAATTTATAAGATGGGAGTTTTAATAATGGCTTTGAACAATGCGTATCTTGAAAGCGTTTATGAGAAGGTTGAGAAGAGAAATCCCGGCGAAAAGGAATTCCTCCAGGCAGTATATGAGGTACTGGAAAGCCTCATTCCTGTTGTAGAAAAGAGACCTGACCTTGTTGAGGCAGGTATAATCGACAGAATAGTTGAGCCAGAAAGACAGATCATTTTCCGTGTTCCTTGGGTAGATGACAACGGCAAGGTACAGGTAAACAGAGGTTTCAGAGTTCAGTTCAACTCTGCTATAGGACCATACAAGGGCGGTATCAGACTTCACCCTTCAGTATGTGCATCAGTAATCAAGTTCCTCGGCTTCGAGCAGATCTTCAAGAACAGCCTTACAGGTCTTCCTATCGGCGGCGGTAAGGGTGGTTCAGACTTCGATCCTAAGGGCAAGTCTGACGGAGAGGTTATGAGATTCTGCCAGAGCTTTATGACAGAGCTTTGCAAGCACATCGGTGCTGACACAGACGTTCCAGCAGGCGATATCGGTACTGGTGCAAGAGAGATCGGCTATATGTTCGGTCAGTACAAGAGAATCAGAAACGAGTTCACAGGCGTTCTTACAGGTAAGGGCCTTTCATACGGCGGATCACTTGCAAGAACAGAGGCTACTGGTTATGGTCTTTGCTACTACACATCTGAGATGATCAAGTGCATGAAGAATGAAACATTCGCAGGCAAGACAGTTGTTATCTCTGGTTCTGGTAACGTTGCTATCTACGCTACAGAGAAGGCTACTGAGCTGGGCGGCAAGGTAGTTGCACTTTCTGACTCTAACGGTTATGTATACGATCCAAACGGCATCAACCTTGATGTTGTTAAGCAGATCAAGGAAGTTGAGAGAGGCAGAATCAAGGAGTATGTAAACAGAGTACAGGGTGCTGAGTACCACGAGGGTTGCAGCGGCATTTGGACTATCAAGTGCGACATCGCTCTCCCATGCGCTACACAGAACGAGATCAACGAAGAGTCAGCTAAGGCTCTCGTAGCTAACGGTGTATTTGCTGTTGCTGAGGGTGCTAATATGCCTTCAACTCCAGAGGCTATCGCTGTATTCCAGAATGCAGGCGTTCTCTTTGGACCAGCAAAGGCTGCTAACGCAGGCGGTGTTGCTACATCAGCTCTTGAGATGTCACAGAACAGCGAGAGACTTTCTTGGACATTCGAGGAAGTTGACGCTAAGCTCAAGAACATCATGACAAACATCTTCCACAACTCATACAATGCAGCTAAGGAGTACGGTCTTGAAGGCAACCTCGTTGCAGGTGCTAACATCGCAGGTTTCCTGAAGGTCGCTGACGCTATGAAGTGGCAGGGTATCGCTTACTAATATAAGCGTATAAACAAAGCTATATACGAAGCGGACAGTCAACTGACTGTCCGTTTTTTTTATATCATGCCAGACTTATGGGAATATTCCCGTAGGTCTATTTCACCTGATTTTCTTTTATTATCCTGCCACGCTCAAAAGCACAAGCATTCTCAAGCGTTGTGCGGCTTATGGCGGCTAGGGCTTCTTCGGTGAAAAAGCCCTGATGAGAGGTGACGATAACGTTAGGAAAAGACAGAAGCCTTGCGGTCACGGAGCTTTCTAGGATATCCTCCTGTCGGTTTTCAAAGACGTTCTCTGTTTCTTCCTCATAAACATCAAGACCCACTCCGTGGAATTTTCTGCTTCTGATACCTTTTATAAGGTCTTCGGTATTCACAAGCGCACCTCGGGAGGTATTTACGAAAACAACATTCTCTTTCATAAGGGAGATAGTTTCAGTATTGATAAGATGATAGCTTGATTCTGTCAGAGGGCAATGGAGCGAGATAAGGTCGCTTTCTCTCAGGACTTCGCTAAGGGGATAATATTTCACAAAATCAAGGTCGGGGTTTTGATAAACGTCATAAGCTATAACACGCATACCAAAGCCGTGGCATATCCTGCACATTGCCGCACCTATCCTGCCTGTGCCTATTATACCAGCGGTCTTGCCATGGAAATCAAGTCCCATAAGACCATTCAGGCTGAAATTGTTCTCTCTTACCTTTATATAGCCCTTGTGTATTCTTCTTGTGACTGCAAGCGCAAGCGCCATGGCGTGTTCTGCCACGGCTTCCGGAGAATACCCAGGCACTCTAAGCACTGTTATGCCGTATTTATCGGCGGCTTTTATATCAACATTATTATAGCCTGCACATCGCATAAGAAGAAGCTTTACACCGTGTTCATGGAGCCGTCTAAGCACTGAACCTGTTATCGTTGAGCTTACAAAGGCACACACGCCCTCACAGCCCTCGGCAAGCCTTGCTGTGTCTTCCGTCAAGTCGGCTTCAAGGTAGACGCTTTCTATATCGGGATAGTTTTTTCGTTGCTTTTCAAATGAATCTATATCATACTGCTTTGCGTCATAGAATATTATTTTCATGAAAACTCCTCCAAATTTTAAAGTATTTCATTTTACGCTTGTATTTTTTGCAGCTGTTTATAAAAATATACGGTTTTTGCCTTAATAAGATAAAATTATCAAAGGTTGACAATTGTGCATAAATAGGATATAATATAGGTATCGGTATGTAAAAATATACTTTAAATATACTTTAAATGCCTGTTTTCTACAGAAAGGATATGATGCCAATGTCACAATTTTCGGAACTTCTCAAAGAATACATAAAGAAAAAAGATATTACTATAAAAGCCCTTGCCGAAAAATGTGGTATCGACAGAACATATCTTCATAAGATACTCAAAGGTGAAAGGAAAGTGCCAAGCGTAGATTTTGTAGAAAATATAAGCTTGCAGCTCATGCTTTCCACAGAGGATAAAAGCAGGCTCATGGAGCTTTATAACATTTCTGAGATGGGGGAAGATGTCTACAATCGCCGTAAGCAGGTGTCAAAGATAATACACGATATGGCAAACACCAACATGGAAGATCCTGACGCTCTGACTTTCAAGACAGAAGTTGATATTGACTCTGTGCCTGAGATATCCATCTACACCGACAAACGTGAGCTTAGAAAAAACCTGCAGGTGCTTATATGCAGCGATGTTCATAACGGTTCTGACATTCAGGTCATCGCTCAGCCAACAGAGTTTCTTACCAATCTGCTGTCTATTGCCGCAGAAGGCAGCGAGTCTGCCATAAATCATCTGTTCTTCTTTGATAACACCTCATACGAAAAAAACACCGCAAAATACAATCTGGATATTTTTCCGTTCATATGTCACCTTGCACAAAAGCATGAAAAATATGAGGCTTTTTATTATTATGAGGGTGCGTCGGCATATTTCAACTCCACGAACATCATGCCAAACATAATGATAACGAATAATTTTCTGATCAGAACAGACAGCGATTATTGCGAGGGCGTTATATACAGATCTAAGCCTATGGTAGAATTTTATATGCGGCAGTTTGAAAAGTTCAAGACAAAATGTGCAAAGCTTCTCGACCACGCCGTGGATATTTTGGAATATGTTTACTTTTGGTACGATGACAACGCAAATTTCATCGGCGTAGATTTTCAGCCATGCACCATGCTTTGTCTTACAGAGGATATATACAACGCCCATGCACTTTTGCCAGCTGACGCAAAGAAATTTGTAAAAGCAAAGCTCACCATGGGCAAGAAGGCTCTTTCTGAACACAAATTTGTAAATCTGTTCAGTGAAAAGGGCCTTGCAGAGTTTATGACGACGGGAGAGATTTTTGAGCTTCCGAGAAATTCATATACTTTTCCCACTCTTGCAGAACGCAAGATAATGCTACAGATAATGATATCGCTTTGTGAAAACGGCATGGCAGACTACAGGATAATAAAGAACGACTATTTTGCGGTGTCGAAAAATCTTTGTATCAACATTTCTGACAACACAAGTCTTAACATCATTGCCAGAAACAACTGCTTCTCTGATTTTTCTTATTTGAAGATAAGCGAAACGAGCCTTGTTCAGGCTTTCTGGGATTATTTTCAGCACTTTATAGATTCTGACGCTGTTTGCTCACATGAAGAAACTATCGAGATACTCAGGTCTTATTTGTAAAAAATGGGCGACCAAAAGCCGCCCACTGTAATGATATTATTTAAGCTGTTCACGCATTAAAGTGAGCAGCTTTTTTTCTCGCCTTGACACCTGCACCTGCGACATACCAAGTTGTTTTGCCGTTTCCATTTGAGTTTTATTCTGAAAATATCTCAGGTATATAAGCTTTCTATCCTCCGCTTCAAGGGAAGCTATGACCTGGCGGAGAGAGAGCCTGTCAGCAATTTCTATGTCAGGAGCATCAACAGGGATATCTATTTGTCCGTGGCGGTCGTCTTCATCTGAGCTTTCAGTAAGACTAACAGGGGGCAGGGCGACGTTCATGGCTAGAGTAACGGCTTCTTCGCTTTCTCCTGACAGCTCACAAAGCTCGCTTACTGTAGGTTCTCTCCCCTGCTGTATGGAAAATCGCTCACGCTCTCTTACAAGGCGCATGGAAAGCTCTTTTATGCTCCGTGACACTTTTATCGTGCCACCGTCACGGAAAAGCCTTTTTATCTCCCCTAATATCACTGGCACTGCATAGGTGGAGAATTTCACACCACGGTCGCTGTCAAAGGCTTTCGCAGCTTTTACAAGACCTATACAGCCTGCACCGTAGAGGTCGTCATACTCTATGCCACGGTTGCGGAAGCGGTTTGCGCACAGGTGAACAAGCCCCAGATTTTCTTCTGCAAGAGGGGTCTCGACTATGCTGCTCATTTTATACTCTTTCTTTCAAGGTTTTTTCAAGGATAAGGGTAGTTCCTTCTCCAAGCTTGCTGCGCACCTTCACTTTATCCATAAAGCTTTCCATGACCGCAAAGCCAAGTCCTGCTCTTTCCTCCTCAGGTGCAGTGGTGAAAAGCGGCTGCATAGCCTGCTCGATATCAGCGATACCGCAGCCCTTATCCCTTATTTTTATGTAGACGTGTCTGTTCTCGAATATCCTTATTTGCATGAATATCTCCCCTAGGGTGTTTCGGTATCCGTGGACAATGGCGTTTGTGACTCCCTCTGACACTGCGGTCTTGACATCTGCAAGCTCGTCGATCTGAGGGTCAAGCTGAGTAAGGAAACCGCTGACTGCAACTCTAGCAAAGCGCTCATTTTCAGAATAGCTGGGAAAACTGACTTTCATTTCATTAAGGGGTTTTCGTTTCAATTTTATCACTCTCCTTTGTTTTGTCATCGGGGCTTTCATTCTGTTCTTGAGCTGCTTTCTTCTCTTGTATATACGGAGCAATATCCATAACTATCTTTGTAAGCCTGTGCATACCTGCAAGCTGCAAGACCTTTCGGATATAAGCAGGAGGCGACGCCACTATCACCTCGCCACCCATTTCTGACATTATCCTGTATCTGCCCATAACAAGTCCGATGCCTGAGCTATCCATAAAAGTCACCTGAGAATAGTCGAGGATAAGGGTAAGAGGGTTATGGCTTCTAATGGCTTTATCTATCTCTCCCCTGAAATATTTTGCTGTATGGTGGTCGATATCGCCACATATCTCTGCCACAAGAGTTCTGGCTGACGGATAGTTTTTTATCTCCACATTCATGCTTTATCATTCCTTTCATTTTTTCGTTTTATCCGCTGAAAATATATTATCACTTACTGTGAGATTTTTTTGTCGCATTATCGTATGGGTGAAAAAAGCAGGAACACACTTTTTTGTGTGTCCCTGCCTAGGAAAATTATTATGTTCTATGCTTATGTATTAAAGTCCGTTAGGATTATTCTTAATGAAGTTCCAGCTATCTGCTGTCATTTCATCAAGACCATATTGTGCCTCCCAGCCAAAGACCTTCTTTGCCTTTGCTGTATCAGCATAGCAGGTTGCGAGGTCGCCTGCACGTCTTGGCTTTACTACATATGGGAGCTTCTTTCCGCAAGCTTTTTCAAAGCTGTGAAGAACGTCATAAACGCTTGAGCCTTTTCCTGTGCCGAGGTTTACGGCTTCAACACCCTTGTTTTCCATTACATACTTGACTGCGCAAAGGTGACCCTTAGCAAGGTCAACAACGTGGATATAATCTCTTACACCTGTTCCGTCAGGAGTATCGTAATCGTCACCAAACACACCAAGCTTTTCAAGCTTTCCTACTGCTACCTGACAGATGTAAGGAAGCAGATTGTTTGGTATACCGTTAGGGTCTTCGCCGATAAGACCGCTCTTATGTGCGCCGATAGGGTTGAAGTATCTCAGAAGTGAAACTGACCAGTCGTTGTCGGAAACATAAACATCTCTCAGTATCTGCTCTATCATTACCTTTGTATAGCCATAAGGGTTTGTTGCTGATGTAGGCATATCCTCCGTATATGGAGCTTTGTTCACAGGGCCGTAAACTGTTGCGGAAGATGAGAAAACTATCTTCTTACAGCCGTATTTTCTCATTGCCTTGATAAGCATGAGAGTGCCTGTGATGTTGTTATGGTAATATTCAACAGGCTTCTGAACAGATTCGCCAACAGCTTTAAGACCTGCAAAATGTATAACAGCGTCTATCTTGTTTTCTTCAAATATCTTTTCGAGCGCCGCAAGGTCAAGAAGATCTGCCTCATAAAAAGCAAAGTCCTTGCCTGTTATCTTCTTTATTCTGTTAAGAGCCTCCGGCTTTGAGTTTGAAAAGTTATCAACTATAACTACTTCATAGCCTGCTTCAAGAAGCTCAACGCAGGTGTGGCTTCCGATAAATCCTGCTCCGCCTGTAACGAGTATTTTTGCCATATTCTCTACCTCCCAAATATGTCAGGTTTTTTCTTACACTTACATTATACCATATTTTCACGTTTTTGCAATACCATTTTTGTTTCAAACACATGGATTTTTGTTGCAAAGAGAATAAAAATATGCTATCATATCTATAACAGACCATCTCACAGAAAGGAACACACAGAATGAATACAGACCGCCATTCCTTTAAATCAGACCAGACGGACGCACTTTCACTGTCAGTATACAACGTGGGCTATGAAAAATGTCAGGGGCTTCACAGTTGGGGAAGCGGCGTCCGTGACCATTATCTTATCCACCACATCATAAGTGGCAAGGGCGTATACAAAACACCGCAGGGAGAGTATCACCTTAGCGCAGGGGACACTTTTCTAATTTACCCCTACACTGTTATAACATACACTGCCGACAAGAACGACCCATGGGAATACTACTGGGCAGGCTTCAACGGCTCTGACGCTGAATTTATCCTTGATCGTGCAGGCTTCACAAGAGACTGTCCCGTTATCTCCGCAGACTTTGGAAGCGAGCTTAAAGACAGTCTTGAACGCATTTATCGTCTTAGTGGAAACAGAAGTTCAGACCTTGTGAAAATGACAGGTCAGCTTTACATCACGCTGGGCATTCTTATGGAACGCTCGGGAAGTCAAAGCCGTTCGGGGAGCACCGCAAAGGGATATGTCACAAAGGCGAAAAACTACATTGCACACAACTACACCCTTGGGATAGGGGTCGAGAATGCCACCGATTTCGTTGGCGTGAGCCGTGCCACGCTATATCGAGCTTTCATGGAATACGAGGGGATTTCTCCTGCACAGTATATAACTGATTTCCGTGTGAATGCCGCCTGCCGTTTGCTGGAAGAAACTGAGCTTCCTGTGTCGGCTGTGGCAAGGTCGGTAGGGTATAATGACAGCCTTTATTTTTCAAGGATATTCCACAAGACAAAGGGTGTGTCACCTACGGAATACAGGGCTGACGCTTTGTGTACAAAAGGTGAAAACAAGGCGTTTTCGGTTGACAAGGGTATATAAATGAGATATAATAAATAGGTATAATCAGCTACGAAAGGGTCTTAAACAATGAATTTCTTTATGGTCGGCTCGTTTTTCATGCTTTTCATGCTAAACGCAGGCTGGACTTCTAATTACGTTATAAAGCTTGTAGGCTTTTTATTTTTCGCAGTGGGAACGGCTGAGGCTGAAGAACGCTCTGACGCTTTCGCACATCTTAAAAAGCCTGCTTACACTTCTTCCGCTATGTGCGCTCTTGCGGTGGTATGTCAACTTCTATTGAAACTTCTCTCCCCTGCGGCAGTGGCGGCGAACGTTATAAGCATTTTGCTGTCGGCGGCAACTGTCTATATGTCACTGAACCTTATGAGAATGTTCCTTGTGGCGCTTGACAGCCACAGAGAGCTTGTGGAAGACGTTTCAAACATTGTAAGGCTTCAGGGCAGTTTCAACAAGCTTGCTCTTATGACGTTTATTTACTTTGGGGGCGACCTGCTCAACAGGCTAATACCAATAGAGTTCGTCACCACCCTTGCAGGCGTTATTGCGGCAATAGCAAAGATACTTGTGTATATTTTCCTGCTCATCATGCTTTACAACTTCAACAAGCTGAGGACAGATTATGAAAAACGCCGTGAAAGAGAAAACAAATAAGGATATTTCAAGAACGTCATGTTCACAAATGGCGTTCTGTTTTGTGTATAAAGGCAACAAAGAATAGGAGAACGAAAAATGCTATCAATAATAATACCAAGCTATAACGAGGAGGGCAACGTTGCAAAATGTGCTTCTGTTGTTTCAAAGCTTCTCAGCGAAAACGGTATAGACTATGAGCTTGTTTTTGTAAACGACGGCTCAAAGGACAGAACATGGGATATAATCTCAAACCTTGCACGCAATGACGAGCATATCGTGGGCGTGAACTTTTCAAGAAATTTCGGTAAGGAGAGCGCAATTTTCGCAGGACTTGAAACTGCAAAGGGTGACGCCTGCGTTCTGCTGGACTGTGATTTACAGTTCCCGCCTGAGGTCATAATCGAGATGTACAACATCTGGAAAAACAATGACGTTGACATTGTTGAGGGCAGAAAAAATTCCCGTGGAAAGGAAAACCCTGTATACAAATTTTTCTCTCTGTGGTTTTACAAGATGATAAACAAGTCAAGCGGACTCGACATGGAAGCGGCTTCCGATTTCAAGCTTCTTGACAGGGCTGTGGTAGATTCACTGAATGCAATGCCTGAAAGACTGACGTTTTTCAGAGCAATGTCAAGCTGGGTAGGCTACAAGACGGAGCGTGTATATTTTGACGTTGCTGACAGAGAGATAGGCGAATCAAAGTGGTCTGTAAAGGGGCTTTTCAAATTCGCCATAAACAGCATAACCTCTTTTACATCTGCGCCTTTGCAGATAGTGACAGTATGCGGTGTTATAACGTTTATTTTCTCTGTCATACTGGGACTTCACACCCTTATCAAAAAGCTTATCGGTGCGTCGGCGGTAGGATTTTCAACTGTCATAATCCTACAGCTTCTCACATCGAGTATAATAATGTTCAGTCTTGGAATAATAGGCTTTTATCTCTCCAAGATATACGAGGAGATAAAACAGCGACCTAGATACATAATCCGTGATATCATAAGAAAAGACGATGAGGAGAAAAAGAATGGAAAAGACTAAGACATCTCCCCTTTCATTTATAAAAAAATGGTGCTATGATAAGCGGCTGTACTTTTTGGTGTTTTTTCTGCCTGTGGCAATAATGTTTTCTGCCTATGCGTTTTTCAAGATACACCCTATCGGCGACAGCTCGGTGCTTGTGCTTGATTTGAACGGTCAGTATGTTTACTACTACGAGCAGTTCCGTGACGCTTTCCATGGCAACGGCAGTTTTATCTACAACTGGTCACGAAACCTCAGCGGAGAAATGTTCGGTGTGTTTGCATATTATCTTGCAAGTCCTTTTATGCTGATACTTGTGCTGCTGCCGAGAACGATGATGGCGACCTCTATCCTTATTTTACAGCTTGCAAAGATAGGCACGGCGGCTGTGACGTTCATGTTCTTCTTAAAAAAGATATCAGTGCAGAAGCCTAAGACTATCTCACTTATCATATTCCCTACCATGTATGCTCTTATGTCATACATGGTGGTACAACTTATGGACCCTATGTGGCTTGACGGACTTATCTATCTGCCGCTTATATGCTGGGGCGTTCACAGGCTCGTTGATGAGGGCAAGCTTGTACCTTATATAGTGCCGCTGGCGCTTATGTTCATTGCACATTTCTACATCGGCTATATGGTGGGGATTTTCACGTTTTTCTACTTCTGCTGGTACTGCCTTTCAAGAGAGGGCAGGATATTGCCAAAAAAGTTCTTCTCACGCTGTGTGGCTTTCGGTATCGGCACACTTGTTGCGCTTATGTGTGCGGCGTTCGTTCTTATAACCGTTTACAATTCTTTGAAGCTTGGCAAGTTTGAGTTCACTGACCCTGATTTCTCACTTGCAACGCAATTTGATTTCCTTACGTTCATAACAAAGCTTTTCCCAATGTCATATGACACTGTTTACCCTGAGGGTATGCCTATGATATACTGCGGAACGGCTGTATTGATACTTGTTCCGCTGTTCTTTATGAACGACAGGATAACAATGAAAGAAAAGACCTCTACAGGTCTGCTCACTTTCCTGCTTGTAATACTAATGTATATAAAGCCTGCGGACATGGCGATGCACGGCTTCCAAGTGCCGAACTGGCTGCCTTACAGATATTCTTTCATATTCTCATTCCTGATGATAGTAATGGCATTCAGGGCGTTTGAAAACCTCGAGGGCATAACTGCAAAGAACATCGGCGGAATTTTCTTCGGACTTATGGTGTTCCTCTTCTGGTGTGAGCGTGAGAACTACTCTCACTTCCAGCTTTTTGAAACAAAGACAAGCGAAACAGGCGACACCACAAACGTTATACAAGGCATATGGGTATCCATGATAGCTCTGGCGGCATATTTCGCACTTATCTATCTTATCAAGAAATATCCAAAATCAAAGGCTGTTTGTATCGTAATGGTAGGCGTTCTTGCGGTTGAGCTTTTTGCAAACAGCGCTGACACTATCGACAAGATAGACACTGACGTTGCATACAGCAAATACACCTCTTATGAACCTTACATGACGCAGACGAGAAACGCTGTGTCAATGATGAAGGAATATGACCCGTCGCTTTTCTACCGCATGGAGGCAACTTTCCACAGAACCGTAAACGACCCTATCGGAACAGGCTACAAAGGTATTTCACATTCAAGCTCAACGATGAACGCACCTGCCCTTATGATGCTCCACAAGCTTGGCTATGCTTACGGCGGACACTATACAAAATATGACGGCACAACTTTCATGACCGACGCTCTGTTTGACATAAAATATCTTATGGACAAAACGGGCAACACCTCTTTTGTAGGCACAAGAGTTAAAGTCCCTGAGGAATACAAGCTTACTACAGAATACACTGAGGGCGACGCAACATATAAATTCTACAACAACCCTAACGCTCTTGGTCTTGGCATGGTATCTTCGCCTGGTATTGAGGACGTGTCACTTTCTGAAGATAATCCTTTTGAAAATCAGAACATGGTATTCAACGCCCTCGCAGGCACAACAAAGGAATATTTCACAAAGATACCTGTTATAAACAGCGAAATGGAGAACGTTTCTACATCTCAGCTCACTGACGGACACACGAAATACTTCCCTACAGACACTTCCATTGCAGAATGTCACATTGACTATGTTGTGAAAATGGATAAGGACTCATATCTTTATATGTATCTTCCAACCAAATATGAGCGTTCCTGCAACGTGTGGATACAGGACGAGGACGATTATATGGACGGCTCTGAGCCTATGGAATATGCAGGTCAGTTCTTTGTGGGCGACAATTATTCCATTATGAATCTCGGCAAATTCTATGAGGGGCAGGAGCTTCGCATACGCATAACGGTGGCAAATGACGATAACGAAGCTTACTGGAAAGACCAGCTTTTCTACACCTTTGATTATGACAGCTTTGCACAGACCTGCGCTGATATGCAGAAAAATGTGCTTGAGGTCACAAGCTTTAAGGACACTTATCTCGAAGGCACTGTTAATGCTGAAAATGACGGCTCTGTACTGTTCACGACCATACCATACGAAAACGGCTGGACTATCACTGTGAACGGCAAAAAGGTGACGGCTGAAAAATCTCTTGACAGCCTTATAACTATCCCTTTGGAGCAGGGTGAAAACAAGATAACAATGAAGTTCTCCCCTGACTATTGGAAAGTATCTCTTATCATAACGGGCTTCGGTGTTGCCCTGCTGGTGCTTATATTCCTGTTTGAATATAAGCGTGGAAAAGTCATGAAAAAGGTGCTTGCAAAGGCTAACTTTACGGCTGAGAGCAGTGAGAATGCCACAACCCCTGTGATAAATGACACAACTGATACAACGGACGAGCCGCTGAGGATATACCGACCTGACAATGATGATGACGAAAAGCTTCGGCACATAAACGAGATGATGAAAAATATTCTCGGTGAGGACGAGGATAGCGGCAAAAACGATAAATAGCGACGAAAGCTGCGAAAAAAATCTATTGACAAGGCTTTTATAAAATAGTATTATAATAGGGACGGAAATTCTATCCGCCCCTATTTTTTCGGACAGCGGATAAAGACTTCACAAATGAAAGGACTAATCAAAATGGCAAAAAAGATCTACACAAAGAAGCTTACATATGCAGGAATGTCCCTGTGTCTGCTGAGTTTTTTCGCATTCATTCTCTCGGCAGCAGGCGCACTGGCTGACCCTGTGGGAAAGCTCGTTTACAACAACGTTTTCACAAACAAGATAGACTTTTTGTTCACCCCCGACATTTTCGCTTATGTGAACACCTATGGTCTTTCATGCGCACTCGCCATATTCAGCCTTGTGGCGTTTTTCACATCTGCAAGAGCAAAGGGCAAGAAAAAGCTTGATGGTGCATTCGCAGGCTTTCTTATCCTTTTCCCGCTTGTTGTGATGATAACAAAGGGCATAATGATATACTATGTTACGGTAAAAGGTCACTTCTCAAACGCTATAACAATGGGCTATGACAATGACAAGTTCAGGGTAGCCCTTTCACTTGCTGATGATGTTCTGCCATTTATTGCGGCTTTCCTGCTTTTTATCGGTGGACTTGTTATTGCAGGAAGACTTATGGGCGAAGATTTCGCCGTTGAGATACCTGTTGCCGCAAAGACGCCTGACAATGCCCCTGCGCCTATCCCAATGACTACACCGCAAGAACAGAGTTTTGCTCAGCCTGATATGTCACAGTTCAGAAAGCCCGACAATGCCGAGCCTGTTATGTCACAGAGCGTAGTTGAGCCTGAGATACCACAACAGACAGAGCCTATAGAATCACCTACAGAAACGGCTGAACAGCCTGTCGAGCAGACCGCACCTGAAAAGTGTCCTCACTGCGGCTCAGAGCTGAAGAGCGGAGCCAAATTTTGCAGCGTTTGCGGAAACAAGGTCTAAAAAGCTACACCAATACACTTCCATAAAAAACACGGCATATGCCACTTTTTCGGTGACATATGCCGTGTTTCATTTTTACTGTTCTGATACGCTGGGGCTTGCAAGACCATGCTTTACTCGGTCACGGACCTCCGCTCTCTTTGCGTCGTTAAATCTGTCGAGAGTTCCAACAAGATAGCCTGTTATTCTTCTTATACGCTGAAAAGGCACGTCTGCAAAGTGATAATCAACGTCAACAAAGTCGCCGTCTATTTTAAGGTCGATAGTCTGGATAGTCTTTTCAGGGTAAAGCTTCTGCGCCCTGTCGATATATGAATTTATCTCTGCCTGGGACATCTCCCCGCCTGTTACGTTCACATTTACCATTTTACATTACCTCCATTTTTCTTTGTTGTACATATTGTTGCCACAATAAAAGGATACCACAATATCTTGTACTTGTCAATAGTTAATACCTACAAAGCACATGAGTATATTTTGTAGGGTATGCCTGCATGGTCAGCCTTTCATTTCTTCTCTTATGCCTCGCCAATCGGGACAGAACTTGCCCACCAAAGCCCAGAAATCCTTGCTGTGATCCATAAAGACCAAGTGGCAAAGCTCGTGGAGGCAGACGTAATCAATGCACTCTCTACGGAAAACGATAAGCTTTGAGTTTATGGAAATATGCCTGTTTGAGATACATCTTCCCCAACTTGCTGTCAGCGGTTTTATTGTGACCTTTTCAGGCACAAGCCCTGTGGAGGCAGACATTTTCTGCATGCTTTTTGTTATCTCCGCCACTGTGAGATCGTTTATGAACTTGGTGGTCTGCTCTTTTACATAGGTCTGGTCGCTGGTTTTGTTCACGGCAATAAGAAGCTTGCCGTCCTCTTTCTTGGGAGAAAAATACTTATCAGCTTGAACAAGGGTCAGGGTAAGCTCGTTCCCCAAAAGTCTGAGCCTTTCGCCATCGCAGAAATCTTTCGGCAGACCCACCGCCGCCTTGTCTTTTTGCTCCTTTATCCAGCCCAGATTGTTATTAATAAAGCTTTCAAGCTGCTGCTTTGAACAGCCGTAAGGCACACGCACTGTCAAAGTGCCGTCACGCATACCCATATTAAGGCGACTTCTTTTGGCAACGTCAAGGATAAAGTCTATGCGCTCTCCGTTTTTATCCTCGATAAAAGTATTATATTTCGGCACTTCAAAGCCCCCATATCCAAAAGCGCCGCACATTCTTTTGTGCGGCGCTATATTTTTTACCACTGTACTGCTATAGAGCTGTCTGTTGTAAGATAATCCTTATAAATATATCCTGTGAGCGGACCGTCTATGTTCATGAAATTTATCTTCACATATCCGTTATCCTCATATTCAAGAACGTTTACCTGAACGCCCGGTGACATACAAACGATATTCTCAGCGTCATTATCAGGTGCCACGTGAAGATAAGCATACTCTGTGACATACATTACTTCAAGCACATCTGTCTGGCTAGACTCGTCGCTGGACACATCTGTTACCGCACCGCTTTCGTCCACACTGCTGTTATCAGTAACTGACGTATCCGCAGGGGCGGTGCTGTTCACTGGCTCAGCCACAGACTCATTTGTATTTATGGTGGCAGTATTTATTCCCTTTGGCACTTCTGAACTATTACTTGCAAAAAGCCCCTTGGCAAGCAGAAGTATCACGCACAGCACAAATATGCCCACAACTATTATTGCGACAACGCTCGCCGTATTTCCCGAAGCCTTGCGGGAAACGTTATTCTTGTTATTATCCATATATTGCACGGCACAAGCCGTCACATTTCGCCTCCTTTTGCAGGAACACACCTGCACACCTGCAAACAAAGCACAGGTACATAAACATATTATAATATTTTTTATCATCAATGTCAATGACAGTTTAATTACAATATTGTCACATTTCACTCTTCAAGCCCTCTTCTTGAGATATTTGCCATATTTACACCGATATTTTGACATTATAGCCAAATAGACGTTTACTAATTTGATTAAAATACATATTAACAGAATCAGCAAAATATGATATAATGAGCTTTAAGGGCGTGCCTTGGGAGGCGTTGCCCTTATAGTATAAAAGCAAGGGGGGCAGGAAGTTGCATAAAAAAATTATCTGCGGTGCATTGTCTGCTGCAATGTTCCTGACCCTTTTTTCAGCCTGTGGTCGATCTGAAGAGAGCGTGGTCAATACTAAAAACTCCTCGTTTATCGAACAAGAGGAAGTCGTTGACAGCCCTGCAAAGATATTTTTCTCAGCATGGAACGGCAGTGAGATAACCGCTGACACGGCTAAAGAGCATGGTATGATTTTCATGGACTCTTCGGAAGAAAGCGATATGCGCTGGGCTGAGTTCTGTGAGTGCGTAAAAAGCGGCACTGAGGCTGAGATAACAGTATGCACAAGCACGCAGGTGATACATGCTGAAAGCTCTTTGGAGGGGGACAACGGTGTTCTTACCATAGAATCTGAGGACTTTTCTGAGGGCAGCATGAAGCTTTTCTCAAAAAAGCTTTCTGCCGACAGCCTTTACAGCGTTTGTGAAAACGGCTTGACGGTATATTACGCAGGAAGCAACAAGCTTTATCAGACAGAGAATGTAACAAGTGAGCTTACAGACGTTCCTTTTGAGCAAAAGATATACAAGTGCAGCAGTGAAGCCAACATGACATTCCCCTATCAAAAAATGTTTTCAAATTATGATGATTTCAGTGAATATTATTTGAAATACAATGGTGAGCTGCAAATTCAGGAAATGAAAAAGGATATGGAAGCTTTTGAAAACGAAGGCGGCTTCAACAACCATGTTATTTTTCTAAAAGGAGAGCTTTCGGGATATGAGCATATCGACTACAAAGCAGTAAGGGCGGTCAAGGACAAGGATTCCCTTTTCATATATATGGCTAAAGAGATACCCGAGAACAAGGCAGGGGCGACTTCAAAACGTCAGATAACTGTCACAGTGCCGTCAGAGTATCTTGACGAGATAAGCCCAAAAAACATAAAATGGATAGTTTTCACACAAGAGTGACAAAAGGCGGACAAGGTGTCTGCCTTTTTTTATTCTGAAAGTTGACAGATAAAAGCATTAGTATTATAATAAGGTCAACACCTCATAAGGAGATATTTATATGAAGCTTTTTTACCCTGAGATATTTGATGAATTTGTCTGCACCGGCTCGCAGTGTTCTGACAACTGCTGTATGACCGATTGGGATATCGAGATAGACGAGGACACCTACGGCTTTTACAAAAAGCTTGACAATGATATAGGCAGGAAGTTTGTGAACTCAGTTACGGAAGACGAGGGCGTGAAATATCTTGTCCACTGCGACGGCAAATGCCCTATGCTCAACGAAAAGGGGCTTTGCTCTGTTCAGCTTGCTTACGGTGAGGAAAACATCTCAGACATATGCCGTGAACACCCGAGGTTTTACGAGTGGTTTGGAGATTACAAGGAGGCAGGCGTGGGACTTGCCTGCGAAGAAGCTGTGAGAATGTATCTTTCTGATGATGAGCCTGTAAGATTTTTTACCAAAGAAATAGATGAAGAGCCTGACGACCTTGAGTTCGATCCCCAGCTTCTTGAAACCATGCTTTTTGCACGAACGGCTTTCATTGACCTGCTTCAAAACAGGGAATATTCTCTCCATGACAGGCTTGTGAACGTTCTTTCAGCGTCAGCGGAGATACAATATGCTCTTGACGAAGAGGATACAGAGGAGATAAAAGCCATTGCCCAGGAGCTTTCCCACCCTGAGATAATTGCAGAGCGTGTGGAGAACTTGAAAAAGGCTTTGCCTGAAAAGCCTTTGGAAAATGCCGAAAATATGCTTTCGTATCTTGAACGTCTTGACTTTATAGGCGACATTCTCCCACAACAGATAAAGGACGCAAGCCGCTTTGTGAAAAAGCTTTCCGCACCCTTAAAGGCTCAGACGAGCGGTGAGTACGAAAAGCTTGCGGTATATTTTGTATACAGATATTTTCTTAAAGCTGTAAGAGATTTCGACCTGCTGTCAAAAATAAAGGCTATGATAGTGTTCGTTTTTGCCGCAGAGGTCATAAACCTCAGTCGTGAGCAGGACGCTCACGCACGCTTTGAAACCGTCAAGGAGCTTTGCAAGGAGATAGAATACTCAGGTGACAACATGGACAGGATATATGACGACAGCTATCTTTCCGATATTTTCTCCGATATTTCTATGCTTGCACTTCTTGAATGGACGCTTTAGAGAAGAAGGTAACCAAGCCCCAGAAGAAGCTTTATGTCTGCGCCCTGCTTGTATAATATGTAAATAAGCAGACCGATAAGGGCCTTTTCCTCGTCTATCTTTATATCGCCTAAATTCCCCCCAAGCAGACCGCTCAAAAGCGAACTGCTCTGAGGGGCTTTTTGTGGGCTATGAGCATTCTGAGTGCGAGTGATTTCCTCTGCATTAGGTGGTGCAGGCTCGCTATTAGGGCTTGCGCCCACAATGCTTCGTGAACGCCTTTGCATTTCTCTCACACGGCGAATGGCTTCCTCCTGCATGGTGGTGAAATTATTGTCATCAGAATAAGCCAAGCAGATCACCTCCCAGAAGTCCGCTTTCTTTCAGTGCGGGATAGACCGCAAAAAGCTTGAATATTTTTATGAGCCTGTCTATTTTCGCCTGATTTTCTTCTTTCAGCAGAGGTCGCAAAGCAAGAAGAAGCTGGATATTTTTATCGGGCTTTGAAGCCGACTGCATAATGCTTTGTATCTTCATAAGCTTTGCAATATCAAGACCCCCTGTCTGTGTCGCTTGCGCAGGCTTGCTTTCCGCAGGAGGAGAAACGCCGCCCAGGCTTTGGAGAAGCTGAGAAAAGTCCATGTTCTGAGGGCTTTGTGGAGCTTCGCTCTGACCGCCCTGTTCTCCCTGTCCGCCGTTATCCGCCGTGAGCATATCCGCAAGCTCCTTTATCTGCTTCATGCTTTCCTCGTCATTAAGCACATTCTGTATTTTGTTCATCAGATCGTCCAATTATTTCACCGCCTGTTCAAGCTTTTGCCCTGTAAAATACTATTTCCCCTGAAGCTTTTTGAATATCGCCCTTGCCTGTGGTGAGGACAATATTTTCTCGGCAGTTTTCGGATCTGACAAAGCCTTTTGAAGCATCATAGCCTCGTTTTGTGGCATACCCTGAAGCGCCCTGTCATAAACTCCGCTTTCAAGCTGACCTTTCAGCACATCAGGAGTAGTGCCTAACTTTCTTGAAGCCACTGCAAGAAGCGCCTGCATGGCTTTTGGATCCATAGAATTGAAGCTGTTTTTTGCGCTCATAAAAAATTCTCCTTTTTTCTATAGTATTTATAAATATTTATGTTATAATATTGCTTGTTATAACTGGTAAAGGGGTGTAACTATGAGAATAATCGTTTTTTCGGATACTCATGGAAATTATTCTGCAATGCACAAAATATTCAAGAGAAACGGCGACGCTGACCTGTTTATTTTTCTTGGTGACGGCGAACGTGACCTTGACAGCCTGAGAGTGCAGTATCTTGACAAAAAGATAGTAAACGTATCAGGAAACTGCGACTTTGCTTCGCTCACTCCCGAAAATGACATATACATGACCGATGACGGTATAAAGATATTTTTCACCCATGGCCACAAGTGGGGCGTGAAATACTCTACCGACAGACTTTTTTACAAAGCCAAGGAAATAGGCGCACAGATAGCACTTTTCGGACACACACACTGTCGCTACTATGCCTATGAGGAGGGCATCCACATTTTAAACCCCGGCAGTGCAGGTCAGCCGAGAGACGGCAAGCCTGCAAGCTATGCCTATATCGACATTACAAAGGACGGTGGCATATTCTGTAGTCACGTTGACCTATAATATGCTCAGAGCTTAGATCTTGTTAAACAAAAAGCGGACGAACACCTTTCATGTTCGCCCGCATTTTTATGCTAAAAATTATTCTGATATCTCTTTTCTTACCCTTTCAAGCTCATCAAGGAACATCTGATCCGCATGGCTAAGGCGGTAATTGCTCTGATAGATAAGAACGTCCTTATTGGTCTTTTTGAAGCTATGACAAACTCTCTGCACAAGGCCATAACGCTTCAATATCTCCTTTGGCAGAGGACTTACCCACATGAATGAGTCCGGACAAGCCGAGAGGATATCGAACTGACTTCCTCTCTCATAGACGTAAATATGCCTGCTGTGATTATTAAGCTCAGCGTTTTTCTTCTGATAAGTCGCTGAGATGTTCGGCACGATATTATCGCCGTGCAATACCTCTATGTATTTATCCAAAACAGTTTCGTTTATCTCTTTTTCTTTAGCAAGCTGGCTGTTTTCGCTTGTGATAAGTACATAATCGAACTCCCACACGTTATGATATTTCAGATTTTTCTCTTCTATCATAGACATGAAAAAGCTCTCATACGCCACAGGATAACGGATTATACCCATGTTATATTCGCATTCCACCACTGCGTTTATGGCTTCCATGGAGTTTGTTTCCCTTATTTTTGCGTCAAGCTCCACATTCGTGCCTAACTTGTTCACAAAGCAAGTGAAAGCATGGGTTATATAGCTTGCCCTTGGCAAAAGCAGAGAGAAGTTCACAGCGTTTTCACCATTATCCTTATAAAGGCTCTCCATTTTATCCATTTGCACAAGTATAGCCTTGGCATACTGCAGGAACTGTTTGCCCTTTTCTGTGGCAACAACACCCTTTGCACTTCTTTTAAAAATCGGTATGCCAACTTCTCTTTCCATTTCCTTTATAGCTTTTGAAAGGTTAGGCTGACCCATATAAAGTGCTGAAGCTGCTTTTGTGATAGACCCAAGTCTTTCGACCTCTACCATATATCTGAGATGAGTTAAATTCATAGTTTTCCCTTCTTTGTTATCGGTATATAAAATTTTAAGGCTGTCATATAATATTATATATGCTTTCTGTCAATTTCATTATAAAGCTTTGTTAAAAACTTGTCAACCACAAGGAGCGTTTTTTAACATTTATTTAACATAAAGCAAAGTCATTTACCTCTTGACAATGCCTTTATACTCTGTTATAATCTTATATGTTTAAGGCTTGCTTCTGCCGCCGGGTAGAAGTTTTGCGTCGGACCTGCTGTCGTTAGGCTTTAAAAGACAGCGGTGTTCGGCGTTTTTTTGTGGGATAAACGGAGGGTAAAAATGAAGAAAAATTCACATCTTAGAGACTTTGCCAGATATGCTTCTCTGAACGTTCTCGGAATGATAGGTGTATCGTGCTATATCCTTGCGGACACGTTCTTTGTCGCAAAGGGCATGGGTGCAGACGGCGTAACTGCACTGAATATCGCCATTCCAATATACAGCCTTATCCACGGAACCGGTCTTATGATAGGCATGGGCGGAGCGACAAAGTTTGCAATATACAAAAGTCAGGGACGTGACGAAGCAGGAAGCAGAGTTTTCACCTGTGCACTGCTTATGGCTCTGGTGCTTGGAGCGATATACTTTTTGGGCGGAGCGTTTTTCTCAATGCCACTTGCAAAGCTTCTTGGTGCAAAGGGCAGCGTTGTGGGCATGACTAATACCTACCTAAAAGTGCTTATGATGTTCGGACCGTTCTTGGTGCTTAACGACACTTTCAACTGCTTTATAAGAAATGACGGAAACCCAAAGCTTTCAATGGCGGCAATGCTTACGGGAAGCTTTTCAAACATAATACTTGACTATGTGTTCATTTTCCCGCTGGATATGGGCATTTTCGGAGCTATCCTTGCAACAGGGCTTTCGCCTGTCATAAGCCTTTGCATACTGAGCATATACAAATTCCGCAAAAAGAACAGCTTCCATATCGTCAGGGCAAGGCACGAAGGGAGAACCTTTGGCGGCATATTGTCCATAGGCGTGCAGTCGCTTATAACTGAGCTTTCCTCAGGCATCGTAGTGCTTGCGTTCAATATAATAATACTTGGTCTTGCAGGCAACACAGGCGTTGCAGCTTATGCAGTGATAGCGAATACTTCCATTGTGGCGGTATCCATATTCACCGGTATCGCACAAGGCGGTCAGCCGCTTATCAGTGCTGCTCACGGCATTGGCAACAAAGACCGTCTTAGAGCAGTGCTGAGATATTCTATTATATCACAGCTTGTAATAGCGCTTATGGTTTACCTTGCTATTGCATTTTTCACAACGCCTATCGCCGCTATATTCAACAGCGAGCATATCGACGCTCTTCAGCGCATGGCAGAGGACGGCATGAAAATATACTTCACCGGATTGTTTTTCTCAGGCTTCAATATAATAATATCTGCATTTTTTGCGGCTTCTGAAAAAATCATACCAGCCCAGACCATCACCATATTAAGGGGCTTTGCTCTTATCGTGCCAATGGCTTTCATTATGTCCAAGGCAGCAGGATTAACTGGCGTATGGCTTGCTTATCCTGTCACGGAATTTATCGTAGCGGCAATATCCATAATATTCTATATAAGAAACAGACACAAGACATAAAACGGCAAAGTATCAGGCTTTGCCGTTTTATTTTTGCATAAAGCTTGAAAAAAGTTGATTTTTATGCTATCATAAAGAATAGTGATTAATTTTGCGGAGGTCAACTGACAAATGATAAACACAAGCGGCAACACGCTGATAATAGATATAAGGGACGAGCTTTCTTTTGAGTATGGTCACATTGACGGAGCAGTGAACATCCCTGCCGAAAAGCTTGATAAAAGCGACCTGCCAAAGGACAAAAAACTTCTTATCTGCTGTAAAAGCGGACTTATAAGCGACACTGAGGCCGAAAAGCTTCGAGAGCTTGGCTATGACGCTGAAAACCTAGAGGGTGGCTACTATGGCTGGCTGAGAGAAAAGCTTTCCAAAGAGGTCGTAGAGGATATCTCACAGGACGCTGAGCGGAGCATACAAAAGAAATTTCGCAAGGAGATATGGAACAGATTCACACAATCTGTGAACGAATATGAGCTTATAAAGCCTAATGACAGGATAGCGGTGTGCATATCGGGCGGCAAGGATTCAATGCTCATGGCGAAGCTCATACAAATGCTTCACCGCCACAGCAAGTTCCCTTTCGAGGTAAAATATCTTGTTATGGATCCGGGCTACAGCCCTGCAAACCGTGAGATAATCGAGCGCAACGCAAAGCGGCTTGGAATACCCATAACAGTGTTTGAGTCTGATATTTTCGATTCTGTATACAATGTGGAGAAAAATCCATGCTATCTGTGCGCACGAATGAGAAGAGGTCATTTATACAGCAAGGCTCAGAAGCTTGGCTGTAACAAGATCGCACTTGGACATCACTATGATGATGTTATCGAGACCATACTAATGTCAATGCTCTACGGTGGACAGATACAGACAATGATGCCAAAACTCAACAGCACGAATTTTGAGGGTATGCAGCTCATAAGACCTCTCTATATGGTCAGAGAGGACGACATAAAAAGGTGGCGTGACTATAACGGGCTGCGTTTCATACAGTGTGCCTGCAAGTTCACCGACACCTGCACCACCTGCGCACCTGACAGCAGGACAGTATCAAAGCGTATGGAGATAAAACAGCTTATCGCAAAGCTAAAGCTCGTTAATCCGCAGGTGGAATACAACATTTTCAAGAGTGTGGAAAACGTTATGCTCAATCAGGTCATTGCATACAAAGATGACGAGGGCAGACACAGCTTTTTGGAAAGATTCAAAGAGGAATAAAAAATCATCGCCACAGGCGATACCTTAATTCCTCATTCCTCACTCCTCATTTCTCACTTATCTATAAGGTGGCATAATAATGATATTTCTATTTCTTCTGCCCTTTTATCTGGGCGTATCATCATACATGATGTTCCGATTTTTCTACTGGATGAAGCACTGCAACCACAGATTTAACTGGCTGCGTTTCAAAGTGCCTTTTGCAGTGGTCTATCTTTTCATGGCGCTTTCGCCTGTTATAGCTTTTCTGCTTCCAAAATCCGCCGTTGCTATCGTCATAAGGCGAATTTCTACATACTGGATAGGCATTATGCTCTACTCGCTCTTGTATGTGGTGCTTTTTGACCTGCTAAGACTTATCGCAAAGCACACGAAGCTTAAAAACACGCTGCTTTTTTCCCGTGGAAGCGTTATTTCCATAGGTTCGGTGGTTGTAGCTTGTGCGGTGGCAACCTGTCTTTACGGCATTTTCAATGCACGAAACATCAAGGTAAATGAATACAGCGTAACTGTCAACAAGTCATGCGGCAGTGACAAGCATTTAAAAGCTGTGCTTGTGGCTGACCTGCACATGGGTTACGCCATCGGTGTGGATCACATCACCAACATGGTTGAGAAAATAAACCAGCAGGACGCTGACATTGTTATAATAGCAGGAGATATTTTTGACAACAGCTATGACGGCATGGACGATCCCGAAGGGATAAAGGCACAGCTCAGGTCCATAAAGAGCAAATATGGTGTTTATGCTGTCTACGGCAACCACGATATAGATGAAAAAATTCTCATGGGCTTCACATTCGATTGGGGCGGCAAGCAGCTTCATAGTGAAAAAATGACAAACTTTATGAAAGAGTGTAACATAAAGCTTATCAATGATGAGTCTGTTTTGATAAACGATGAATTTTATCTTGTGGGCAGGCGTGACACTGACAAGCCCGGTACTGAGGACGGCACTCGTGCAGAGATATCAGAGCTTACGAAGGATCTTGACAAGACCAAGCCGATATTCGTGCTTTCCCACGAGCCTGACGAGCTTCAAAAGACCGCTGACGCAGGTGCGGACATAGATTTCTCAGGTCACACACATGACGGGCAGCTTTTCCCAGGCAATCTGACAATAGGTCTTTTCTGGGAAAACCCATGTGGCATGATAAAGAAAGATAATATGTACTCCATTGTCACCTCTGGTGTTGGTGTATACGGCACTTTCATGAGGGTAGGAACTGACGCTGAGATATGCTCTGTAGATATTGATTTTGCAGGTTAAGTTATATAGTAAAAGGTCTGTCACTTGATTTTGGTGACAGACCTTTTTTATGCTAAACAATATCTTTTTCAAAAACGGCTTTGATATTCATATCACCATTCACCTTAGCCTTTATCTCCGATTGGGTGTTATCGCCCTTTACGCCCTCCCAATGGTCAAAATGCCAGCCTGATTTTGCTTGTGCGTTCAATTTTATCTCACAGCCGTCAAAATATGTGCCGCTATAATCACTTTCTATTTCAACGCCCCCTATCAAAACGCTTCCCTGCTCGTTATCCGCTGATATCTTCACTGTTCTGCGCTCATAATAGTCAAACTCTCTTTCAAGATAGCCCAGCACTTTATCATATCTTCCCTCAATAAAATTCTGCCAACGTATTATCATAGGGTCTGTAGCTTTCGCAAGGTTTGCCCATGTTGGGAAACGGTCGAAATAATTATCAAGCTCGCCGTAATAGATATTCTTATAATATTCGAGATACTCCCCGAACCGCTCCGCAGTAAAGTTCACGCTTCCAAGCTGACACATTGCCGAGGTGAGCTTCAAATCGAATTCCTCGTTATCCATAAGGCTGCAAAGTATTCCGCCAAACTTTGTATAGCTTTGGCTTCTAAGATACGAGAACATATTTGTTTCCAGATCCTTCTCGTTATAATGCGAGCATGACGATTCCGTGTCGAAAAGCACAAAGCGCCATCTGCCATCTGCATAGCTATTGCCCTGCTCTATAGTTCTTGTGCGCCAGCAAGCATAGTTGTTCTGCGGCCAATCGTCATTGAAGATATACATTTCCGTGGCGGCATACTCCACAAGGTTATCCATATCTATCATTGCGCAGGCTTTGCGATAATTTTCCTCAATGGACATATCGTTTTCTGTGATAAACTTATACATATCATTGAAAAGCTTTTCGTCCTCAGCCTCACCCTCGCTCAGCTCATCATTTTTATACATGACAACGTTGCTTTTTGCTACATTGTATCTATCCGCAAAATATCTGTCGCTGTAATCCGACTGCAAGGTATAAAGTCCCCAGTATTCACCGTCTATAAACACCACGCAGGCTGTTCCCTGCTGAGTTTCAACACCTCTGCCTGACACCATATTTTGTATCATCATGTCCTTGAATTTTGAATAATTGGCGTCATTCCCGCCGTTTCTAAGCACAAAGGTCTTGCAGGAGGTGATAGCCTCGCCGTTTACATCTGTAAAGCTATCCCAGAAAACTGTATCAAAAGAGTTTTTGCCGTAATCGTTTCGAGCATAAAGCCTGAACGACTTTTGATAATCCGCCCTAGACCAGCCGCCTTGTATCCTTATGCCGCAATCCTGAGAAATAAGGCTGTTGCCCTCGCTGTCGAAATACTCCACATAACATTCTTTTTCCCACTCCCTGCCACGCTGATTATAGTTTGCAGGGATAGATCCGTTCAAAGGGTGGTCGGGGTTTTCTTCGTCATATTCCTCATAGACTTCTCCGAGGCTGTAAATGCCAGTTTTTTCGTTGAAAAGCCCATCAGGATCGGTGGTAATGGATACTATAGGCAGATCGTTATGATCTGCACTTGAAACGTCCACAAAATAAGTGGCAGTAACAGTTTTTCCGCACTTTCCGCTTGTACCCTCTGCGCAGGCTCTTATGACAGTGCCTTTATCAACTGCACTTTTGGCAGGCAGTTTTATGCTGTCACGATAGTCAAGCTGTATCTTCATAGGGTCATAAGCCGAAAGGACATTTTCATCATCTGACCTGTCGTCAATTCTCAGGGCATTTTCATAGACCTTTCTTGTGTCTGACGTGGCAGGGTCGGTGCCGTCGGTGGTATAATACACCGTCTGACTCTCTCCTGCGGTTATCTCAAGGTCAAAAGCCTTTTCATAGCTACCTGCCGCCTGAGAAAACACAGGTGTATCTCCGATAGTTTTCTCTGCATTCGCCGCAAGAGGTGTAGGCTCTGAAACGTACATTTCACCCTTGACATTTTTAGAATAGCTCACGCCCTTGTTAAGCTTAGGCATTTTTATGCTCTCACACTGAAGCGAGTCATATTTCAATATTATCTCCGCTTCGCTGACCTTGCCTATGCTGAAATCAGCGTGAGGAAAATCAGCATTTTCAAAGCCTGCTGACGAGCAGTATACTATTATATAGTCATGGGCTTTAATGACATATCCGCCCAAAGGCTGATCTCCACCGCCATTTTTTGAAAGTGAAAATCCCGTAAGTGAAATATCTTTATTTGTAGGATTATATATCTCTATCCAATCGCTTGGTTCTCCGTTTTTGTCCTGCATAGCTGTTTTCTTAGATGTTTCGCTGTTTGAGGGGCATATCTCGCTTATATATATTTTCGGCGGTCTTATTATAACTGCAGCGAGCATTACCACCGCTGCCACCGCCGCAAGACAAAGCCCTATCACGAAAGCCCTTTTTAGTCCCAATACAAAACCTCCTGCTCTGCAATACTACAGATATCATTATAGCCTTTTTTCACATTTCTGTCAACCGACTGCAAAACACACAAAATCCATGGGGATTTTCTCTGTGGCTTTTACTATTTCTACAATCCTTTTAACTTTTACTTGACAAACTTTTACGGCTGTGCTTTAATAGAGTAGTAGGGTAAAATCCCCATAAATACGAAAGGAATGGTACATATATGAAGTTAAGAAAAGTTCTGGCACTTGCCGCTGCAGCGGTAATGGCTGTGGCTGCTCTTGCGTCATGCGGCGTTAAGGAGGACTCCTCAAACGATTCAAAGGCAGGCGGCTCATCAGAAAAGCACTATAGGATAGGCATTGTGCAGATAATGGAGCATACATCTCTCAACACTATCAGAGATGCTGTTATCGACAGACTTGCAGAGCTTGGCTATGTTGACGGCAAAAACTGCACTATCGACGCTCAGCAGGCTAACAACGAGTCAACAACTGTTCAGCAGATACTCGACCAGTTCAAGGCTGACGGTGACGATATCATCATCGCTATCACAACACCATGCGCACAGCTCGCAGCTCCATACTCTGAGGAGATACCAGTAGTATTCTCCGCAGTAACAGACCCTATCGGTGCAGGTCTTTGTGACTCGCTTGAAAGCACAGGGGCAAACATCACAGGCACATCTGACAAACTCGCTATCACAAAGATACTTGACTTTGCGCTTGAAATGAAGCCTGAAATAAAAACTCTCGGTTATCTTTACAACACAGGCGAGGACAACTCAGTTTCAACCCTTAAAGAAGTAAAGGCTTACTGTGAGGAAAAGGGTATCACTGTTATCGAAGGCGCTGCTTCAAACACATCTGAGGTGCAGGAAGCTGCTCAGAACCTTGCCGCAAAGTGCGACGCTGTATTCTCACCTAACGACAACACTATTGCAGGCGCTATGGGTACAGTAACAGAAGTTATGAACAAGGCTAAAGTTCCAATGTTCGTTGGCGCTGACTCAATGGTAATGGACGGCGGTCTTGGCACTGTTGGTATCGAGTATTCCGACCTTGGAAAGGAAACTGCAAACATGGCAGCTCAGATACTCAGCGGCGAAAAGAAGGCGTCCGAGATACCAATAAAGGTATTCAACGAAGACCTCAGCACTTACATCAACAAGACAACTGCTGACACGATCGGTATCACTATTCCTGACGATATTGCAAATGGAGAAAAGACAGTTTACTTTGATTAAACTATTGCAAAATCAAATCAAACATAGTATAATAGTAGGGAGCGGGACTTTCGCTCCCTGCTATTTTTTATTGAAAGGAAAATTATATGAAACTGAATAAGAAAACAGTTATCTCGCTTATACCGAAAGCTGTGCTTTTGATCTTACTTCTTGTGATAATAAACACTCAGCTCACGGAAAGCGTTGTTACGGGAACATTTGAAAAGGGTCTTGTTTTTTCTATCCTTGCACTTGGAATATTCATCTCATTCAGGATACTTGATATTCCTGACCTGTCGGTAGACGGAACTTTCACCCTTGGCGTTGCAGTATCAGTTATGCAGGCTTTCAACGGCGACCCTATCAAGGGCATACTGCTGTCAATAGTTGCAGGAGCTATTGCAGGAAGCGTGACGGGAATACTTATCACAAAACTCAACGTTCAGCCTATACTTGCGGGAATAATCACAATGACGGCTCTTTACTCCATAAACCTGAAAATCATGGACAGACCTAATATTTCACTCTATAAGAAAGATACTATATTTACAATGGCACAGAAATATTTCGGCGACTATTACAAACTTGCGGCGGCAGGTATCGTGCTTGTTATTGCGGCTGTTCTGCTTTTCTGGTTTCTTAAAACTCAGGCAGGAATGTCACTTAGAGCCACAGGCGACAACGAATACATGGTTAGGGCTTCTTCAATAAACTCAGACAGAATGAAGATAATGGGCTTTGCCATTGCAAACGCTTTGGTATCCCTTTCAGGCGCAATGTACGCTCAGTATTCCTCGGCAGGCGACTCAAACAGCGGTACAGGTATGCTGGTGGTAGGCCTTGCCTCTATCATTATCGGTGAGATATTCTTCAGCAAGCACTCGATCCTCTGCGGAATACTTGCGGCGATATTCGGTGCGATAGCATACAGATTCGTTCTTGCTTTTGCAATGAATCTCGGTATGGACAGCAACTACACAAAGCTTTTCTCAGCCTGCATAGTTGCCCTTGCTATCTCTCTGCCTGCTATCAAGAAGTATATCACAAAGGCATACAAGCGTGTATGCAGTGACAAATAGGAGGTTTAAAATGCTTAAGCTTGAAAATATAAACATAACCTTCAACAAGAACACTGCCAACGAGCGTAAGGCGCTCCAGCACATAGACCTTGATGTAGCTGACGGAGATTTCGTTACTGTAATAGGTTCAAACGGTGCAGGAAAATCCACACTTATGAACGTTATCAGTGGCAGCTACGAAGCGGACACCGGCAAGATATTCCTTGACGGAAAGAACATCACTCACCTAAAGGAACATCAGCGTGCAAGAACTATAGGCAGGCTTTTCCAGGATCCGCTGAGAGGAACTGCGCCAAACATGACCATAGAGGAAAACCTCGGCCTTGCCTACAGTCGTGGAAAGCGTCGTTCGCTGACTATCGGTATCAGGAAAAAGGACGTTTCAGTGTTCAGAGAAAGGCTCAAGGAGCTTGACTTAGGTCTTGAGGACAGAATGAAAATGCCTGTGGGACTGCTTTCAGGAGGTCAAAGACAGGCGCTCACATTGCTTATGGCGACTATCGTTACACCAAAGCTTCTGCTTCTTGACGAACACACTGCGGCACTTGACCCTAAGACCGCAGAAAAGGTCATGAGGATAACCGAAAAAATAGTAAAAGAAAACGCACTGACTACTCTTATGATAACACACAACATTTCAAATGCCATTGAATACGGCAACAAGACTATCGTAATGAGCCAAGGCAAACTGCTTCTTACAATCGAGGGCGAGCAGAGAGCAAACATGACGGTGGAAAAGCTTATGAAGCTTTATTCCGACACCGCCGAGGACGAACTTTCAGACAAGATGATACTTCAAGAATAATCAGACATACAAAAAGCTGCGGAGCGAAAACTCCGCAGCTTTTACTTTTGTTCTTTCACATAAGACTAAACATATGTTATATCTATTCCTGCGATCTTTGCTCTGCCCTTTATGATAAGGATCTTTTCTTTTTCATCATAAGCTCCGTTAGGCTGGTCTATTCCGCCAAGAACGCAGTCGGCTTCCACCTTTATGCCCCAGTTCTTCGGGATATAAAGCTCCACTCCGCCGCAAAGCACATCAACATTCAGCTCGACTTCGTTTCCTGCCATATCGGCAGAATCAAAGTACACCTCCATACCGCTGTAACGGCAGCTTATGTCAACTCTTTTCAACACCTTTGAGGTTATATACTTTGTGCAGCCTGAAAATTTTGCGTCGATACGCACATATTCCCCGTTGTCTGAGGATTTATCCCATGCAGGATTATCGGTAGTGTGGGTGGTCCACTTGCTTTGGGTAAACCTGTAGCGATAAGGGAAAATAAATGAAAATCCCACGCTGAGAAGCAGTGCCGCACCCAAAACAGGCCATGGGGTGAACTTCTCGATACCGAGAGTTTCGTCAAAGAGTATCGCCATGATAGCCATAGGGAAGAATATTCCCCAGAAGTTAAGGTGTCTGACGCTCGTTACGATAACAGGAACGAGGAGCAGTGAGATCACAACGCTCCACACGCTTACACTTCCAAGCAGACCTGTTGTGCGGTCAAGGATAAGCGCAACGCCTGCAAGGATAAAGAACAAGCCCCATATAAGATTTTTGTTTTTCATAGAAATCTCCTTTCTCCAAGTCTGAGCTTCAAAAGCTTGTAATAGCTTCGTGAGGCGTAAAGCTGTTTGTGAGTGCCTGCAAAGCTTATAAGGCTTGCAGAGGTTATGTTTCGCTCAACGGAATAGATGTGCTTTACATTCACGATTGCTGATTTTGACACCCGCACGAACTTTCGCGGAAGTATCTCTTCAAGCTCGAAAAGCTTCATTTTCACCTGAAAAACGTCGTCAGAGGTATGAGCGTTAAGATTATGTTCCCCTGTTTCAAAAAACAGTATGGAATCAAGGGGAGGATAGAACTGAACTGCGTCTTTGAAAAAAGCTATCTCAGGATCGCCCTCTGCCGACTCCGCCGCCCTTTTCATTTTAAGCACACGTTCATCGGGCTGGGCGCACCTTATGACTATCTCGTCTTCAGACATATTTTCGTCTATCTCTATCCTGATCTTCACGCTTTCACCCCCCCGTTTTATCTGACAGCCTTATTATAATCTATTTTTCCCTTTGTGTAAACCCCTTTTGACTGACAGGTGCAGATATCTATGTAAGAGGTAAATTTTATGGTCCAAAGGGGTGCTGACCATGCAGCACCCCCTTGATTTAGTTTTTTACCAGTAGCTTGCCTCGCTGCCTGTGCCGTTTTGCATATATTTGTATATGAGTTCAAAAAGCTCGCTGTTGTCAACATTGTTTTGTTCCATATAATCCACAACGCCCTGAGCGGTAAGACCGCTTGCATAGTCGCTGTTTCTAAGCACCATTGCAAACTCTGCCGCAGAGCAAGCCTTTGCAAAATTCTGTGACACATCCTCTGTATAGTCAGAACACATAACAGACTTGTCTATAAGCTTGCTTTCGCTCGCCTCCGGGTCTTTATACCTCACTGAAACTGTGAGCATTTCTCCGCTGAGCTCGTTGGTTTCAGCCTTGCTCTCGTTATCCTGATATTTCAGCGACTTTTCATTGCCGTTATTTGGCACTATCTCATACAAAACCGTGACCTGCTGACCCGAGCCGATATCGCCTGCGTCCTTTGTATCGTCCTCAAAATCCTCATCATTGAGAAGTCTGTTTTCATAGCCCACCAGCCTGTATGCTGAAACATTTTCGGGATTAAACTCTATCTGCACCTTTGCGTCCTTTGCGACAGTGAAAAGAGTCCCGCTCATTTCTGTTACAAGCACTCTTTTTGCTTCGTCAACGCTGTCGATATAAGCATAGTTTCCGTTGCCGTTATCAGCAAGGGCTTCAAGCCTGTTATCCTTATAGTTTCCTGAGCCGAAGCCAAGCACTGAGAGATATACCCCTGAGTCACGCTTTTGTGATATAAGGTCAGTAAGCTCTTCTTCACTTGACAGACCAACGTTCAGATCGCCGTCAGTTGCAAGGATAACTCTGTTGTTGCCGCCCTCTATGAAATACTCCTCTGCAAGCTTGTAAGCTGTGGTAATTCCTGCCGCACCTGCTGTCGAGCCGCCTGCTGACAGGCTGTTAAGTGCTGAAACTATCTCCTCGCTGTTGTCGCCACTTTCGCCCTCAAGAACAACGCTGTCGCTGCCTGCATAAGTAACGATAGAAACTCTGTCATCAGCCCCAAGGTTTTCAGCAAGCATTGAGAAAGCCTGCTGAACAAGAGGAAGCTTATCCTCGTCCTCCATTGAGCCGCTCACGTCTATGAGGAAAACAAGGTTTGTAGGAACGTCCTTGACCTTTGCTTCCCTTGCCTGAAGCCCCACCAGCATAAGCTTTGCTTCACTGTTCCAAGGACAATCTGAAAGCTCGGCATTTATAGACACCGCACCCTCCGCAGGCTTTTCATAGTCATACTTGAAATAGTTTATGAATTCCTCTGTTCTCACAGCGTCAGGATCGACCTCCCAGCCGTCGTTTATCATTCTTCTCACGTTTGTGTAGGAAGCCGTGTCAACGTCTGTGGAAAAGGTGGAAAGCGGTTCGTCTGAAACGAGCTTATAGCCGTTTTCCGTCAGGTGGTTATACTCCTCGGTATTGTAACCGCCTCCTATGTTCGCTGTGCCGTCAGTATCTCCGGCTGTAACATTGTTGTATCTGTAGTTTTCCGCAGTTGTTCTTTCATTGTTATAGCTGCCGCTCTTTCTGCTCTCCGAGCCGTCATAACCGCTTCCGCATGAAGCAAGCATTGTCGCCGTCATCATAAGCGACAGAGTCATGGTCAAGTTTCTTTTTATGCTGTTTGAAGTTGTCTTTTTCATAGCTGTCATCTCCCGTAAAATAGCGTGGGCGATATGCCCTTGCGTTGTTAGCTACATAGTCCTCCACTTAGCAAGCAGGTCTTGCAGATCGTTTTTCGAGGAATATCTCATTCGGTCATAGAAATAATCGTTCTTGCTTTTCTGCGAGTCTTTAAGAATACCCGAATCATCGTCAAGACTTTTCCAGCCGTTTTGAAAAACGATATCCCCGTCAAGAGAAATTTCTATCTGAGGTGCATTTTCAAAGGCCATAGAATAAGTGCTGTTTTCTTTCCTCAGTGGTATGAAATATTCTCTGTTTTCCTGCATGATATAAGGGGTAGAGCTTTCAATGGTGATATTTGTTTCGCTTTCTTCACCTGTTTTTGATACAAGGCTGTTTATTCTCAGAGTGTAATGTGCGCTGTCGCTGTCGAGCCTTGCTGAAAGCACTGTCACATCTGCAAAGAAGTCTGTATCTTCCAGAACGCTGTCCTCTGTGAAATAATCATCGCCCTTTGGAATGTAGCTGTACTCATAAGCCTTTGTGTCTGTGTGGCTGAAACTGAGCTGTTCGTATGTCTTTTCTTCTCTGTTTTCAAGCCTAGCCTTGTCAGCCGTTTCTACGCTATGCTTTGAAACACTGTCCGACTCTGAGCGGATATCGGCGTAAAGGCTTACGCCGCCGATAATAAGCACGAGCGAGGCTGCTGCCGCTGCAAATTTTCTGTAATTTCTGCGGCTTACTTTTATCTGTGTCTGATCTTTGTCCGTTTTGTTTTCAAGCTGTCCCTCTATCCTGTCCCAGAGCTTTTCCATGTCAGGGGCAGTATCAGAAATATGCTTTTTGTAAAGAAATTTTATGTTCTTAGCCATAGATACTGTCCTCCTTTATGGTCTTTTTTAGTTTGAAAACAGCCTGACGGTATTTCCATGTGACAGTACCCAGCGGCTTCCCCACTGCCCGACTTATCTCACGAAATGTCATATCCATTCCAAGCCTCATGTTCAAGATATCCCTTTCGCCCTCTGAAAGCAGCTTCAAAGCCTCCTCGAAGGTGAGCTTTCCGATCACATCGTCGTCTACCCGCATACTGTCCTGCTGTTCTTTGTGCCCTACTTCATCATCGTCAAGGGTCGGCATTTCGTGCCGCCTTTTTCTTATAAAGTCAAGAGCGAGATTTTTCGCCATTACAGTCAGATATCGCTTATGCCCCGTTCCCTTTCGGTACTGACCTGCGGTGTCCCATAGCTTTAGGAAAAAATCTGATGTGAGGTCCTCAGCGTCCTGAGGACTTTTCACAATGTCAAGCATGATGTTATATATCACCTTGCCGTAGCATTGATAGATCTCCCTAAGCCCGTTTTTGTCATTTTTCAGGATCAGCTCCACCCTGAAATCGAACTCAGTGTCGGTCAAGTCTTTCACACCCCTCGATAACTTATATACGATTCTGCACGGGAGATTTTATGGCAAAATAGTATACAAATTTTACTTTTATTTTTTGTGCATTGATAACAAACTTATGTACAAACACGATTGTGCCGATAAGATATTTTAGCACATTAAAGCATATCTGTCAAATAAAAGAACACACCCCCGTCCATATGAACGAGGATGTGTTCTTCGTGTGAAGATCTATGAGAAATCATTTGGAGAGGTCAATATTTCTTACAGCGTCCCTTACCTTAAGAACAAAGGTCGGAGAAACTGAAAGCTCGTCAATGCCCATTCTCAGGAAGGTTTCTGTGAGAGTAGTGTCAGCCGCAAGCTCGCCGCATATACCTATCCATGCGCCGTTCTTGTGGGCATTCTCTGCAGACATTTCAATAAGTCTAAGTATAGCCTCATGGTGAGTGTCGCAGAACTGCTCTATATCAGGGTTCTGTCTGTCGCAAGCAAGGGTATACTGAGTGAGGTCATTAGTGCCAACGCTGAAAAAGTCCACAAGCTTTGCAAGCTTATCGCTTATGATAGCCGCCGCAGGGGTCTCTATCATGATGCCAAGCTCAACGCTGTCAGAAACTGTTATACCCTGTTCTTTAAGCTCAGCCTTGACTTCACCACACATAGTAAGGGCTTTTTCTACCTCTGAAACGCTTGTTATCATAGGGAACATTATGCCAAGATTGCCATATACGGAAGCTCTGAAAAGCGCTCTGAGCTGAGTTTTGAATATCTCAGGTCTTGTAAGACAAATTCTTATTGCTCTGTATCCCAAAGCTGGGTTTTCCTCTTTTTTCAGACCAAAATAATCCACCTGCTTGTCAGCACCGATATCGAGCGTTCTTATGATGACCTTTTTTCCTGCCATGCTCTCAAGAACACGCTTATAAGCATGAAACTGCTGTTCCTCTGTAGGGAAATCTGAGTTTTCAAGATAGAGAAACTCGCTTCTGAAAAGACCTATTCCTCCTGCGTCATTGAGAAGCACAGCACCGATGTTGTCAACGCTTCCGATATTTGCATAAATGTTTATCTTTTTACCGTCCTTTGTGACATTCTCCTTGCCTTTGAGGGTCTGCAAAAGACGCTTTTTCTCCTCGTCTGCTTTCTGCTTTGCGGTAAGCTCAGCGGTGGTCTTTTCATCTGGGTCAACGAATATCTCCCCTGTAAAACCGTCAACGATAGCAAAGTCGCCGTCCTTTATTTCTGACAGGAATTTGCTTCCTACACCTATTACCGCAGGTATGTTCATATTTCTTGCAAGGATAGCTGTATGTGAATTTGATGAGCCATGTGCAGTAACGAAGGCAAGCACCTTGTCTTTATCAAGAGATATAGTTTCGCTTGGTGCAAGATCATCGGCACAAACTATCATCTTGTCGTCACCTGCTGAACCGTCGCTGACATTGCCCGTGAGGTTTGCGATGATCCTGTTGGAAATATCCTTTACATCTGCGGCTCTTGCCTGCATATAAGGATCGTCCATAGAAGCAAACATCTCCGCAAAGTTGTCTGCCGTCACTGCCACTGCATATTCTGCGTTGACCTTCTGGCTGTCGATGATATTCTCTATAGACTCGTTGTAATCATCATCTTCAAGCATCATCATGTGTATCTCAAAGATCTGAGCATTTGTTTCGCCCACCTCCCTGAGTGCCTTGTCATAAATGCTCTGGAGCTGTTCTGTGGCTGCCTGCTTAGCTTTGGCAACTCGCTTCTTTTCTCCCTCGCTGTCTTCTGTGTGAATACGTTTTATAGCGGTATCCTGCTTTTTGAATACTGAGATCTTACCCATTGCTACCGCACCGTAAACGCCTTTTCCTGTATACTTAGTCATAAATATCCGCCCCTTTTTTCTCATAGATTTTAAAATTTTGATCCTCATGCTTTTTCCAGCCGATGGGACGCTCCTGCGAACACGCCGCAGAACCGTCCCGCCGGCTGGACGGCTTTGACCGCCCAGCTGACAGATAATAATTAAAGTGTTTCCTCAAAAAATGCCTTGAGTGCTTCGGAAGCCTTATCCTCGTCTGCACCCTCGCAGGTAACAGTAACAGTATCGCCCTGCTTAACGCCAAGACCCATAAGAGCCATAAGCTTTGTGATGTTCACGCTCTTTCCGCCCTTTTCGATAGTGCAAACACTCTCGAACTCCTTTGCTTTCTTTGCAAGAAGTCCAGCCGGTCTTGCGTGGATACCAACTTCGTCTGTGATAGTGTAGCTAAATGTTTTCATGATGAATACCTCCAAATAATTATTTTATCTTCAAGATCATATCTCCTGCCGAAACGCTGTTTTGTGCAACAGGTTCAACAGACGCATAATCGTCCGTGTTGCCTATTATTAAAGGCGTTGTCACCTTATAGCCTGCGGCTTTTATCTTATCCATATCAAAGCTTATGAGCAGGTCGCCTTTTTTAACTTCCTGACCGTCGCTGACATGGGCTTCAAAATACTGTCCGCCAAGCTTTACAGTGTCGATACCGATATGGAGAAGTATCTCCACTCCATCGTCCGATACCATATTTACGGCATGCTTTGTGTCAAAAACGCTGTCTATCTTTCCGTCGCATGGGGCGTAAAGCTTGCCCTCTGACGGCTCAACGGCTGCGCCCTCGCCCAGTATCTTTTGTGAGAACACCTCGTCCTCAACGTCCTCAAGCTTAACGGCAGTGCCGTTCATGTGGGAGTAAAGCGTTATTGTCTTGCCGTTAGTTTCTGTGTTTTCTGCACCCTCGGTCTGCGGTTTTTCTTCTATTTTATCAGAAGCTTCCTCAGTGCCGATAATGCTGTCAGGGTCGTCGCTGTATGGCGAGTCGATAAAATCCTCAAGATCTGATTTTATAACTGAGACCTTTGGTCCGTAAATGACCTGAACGCCGTTGCCCTTGTGGATAACGCCTGAAGCACCGCTGGCTTTGAGCATATCGTCCATGACCTTTGAGGCGTCATTTACTGTAACTCTAAGTCTTGTTGCACAGCAGTCAACGTCTGAAAGGTTATCTTTACCCCCAAGACCTTTGAGTATCGTTGCGCTTACAACGTCTGAAGCTCTCTTGTCTGTGCTCTTTACCTTCGCCGCCTTAGCCTCGTTCACGTCGCTTCTGCGATAAAGCTTAGGTTCAACGTCATCAGGCTCTCTGCCAGGTGTTTTAAGATTCATCTTTGTTATCATAAAGTAGAACACAAAGTAGTAAACAACTGCATAGATAAGCCCCACAACAACTATCCATATCCAGTGGGTCTTTGCGTTGCCCTGCAAAATTCCGAAAAGGGTCATGTCTATAAGTCCACCTGAGAACGTCATTCCAACGCCAACGTTAAGAATGTGCATAAGCATATAGGAAAGTCCTGCCAATACACAATGAACAGCGTACATAAGAGGAGCAACGAACAGAAATGTGAACTCCAAAGGCTCTGTTATACCTGTTATCATTGAAGTAAGAGCCGCTGACAGAAGCAAGCTTCCTACTACCTTTTTCTTTTCAGGACGAGCAGTTTTGTACATTGCAAATGCTGCAGCAGGAAGACCAAATATCATGAACGGGAATTTTCCTGCCATAAATCTTGTTGCCGATACTGAGAAAACTTCTGTTGACTTTGAAGCAAGCTCTGCAAAGAATATGTTCTGTGCGCCTGCTACCATGTTGCCGTCTATCATCATCGAGCCGCCAAGCTCTGTCTGCCAGAAAGGCATATAGAAAACGTGATGAAGTCCGAATGGGATAAGAGCACGTTCAAGTATTCCGTATATCCATGTGCCTGCATAGCCTGAGTTGAGTACAAGCACGCCAAGCTTTGAGATACCAAGCTGTACGATAGGCCACAGATAGAACATTATGATACCAACGATAAGGTATGTGACAGTTGAAACGATAGGAACAAATCTTGTTCCGCCGAAGAATGAGAGCACCTGCGGAAGTTCTGTTTTATAGAACTTGTTGTGCAGTGCCGCAACGCCAAGTCCTACAAGGATACCACCGAAAACGCCCATTTGCAGTGTGGTGATACCCAGTACTGACGTTGTGGAGTTTTCTGCCATTGCCTCAACGCCGCCCTTTGCGGTGATAAGCGCGCTGATAGTGGTGTTCATTACGATATAGGCGATAGCACCCGAAAGGGCTGCGACTTCTTTTTCCTTCTTTGCCATTCCGATAGCAACGCCCATTGCAAACAGAAGCGCAAGGTTATCGAAAACGGCGCTTCCCGTTTTGCTCATTATGTCGAGTATAGTGTAAAGCACACCGCCCTCATAGATGAATTTGCCAAGATGATAGGTTTCGATAGTTGTGGCGTTGGTGAAAGAGCTGCCTATTCCAAGAAGCAGACCCGCCACCGGCAGCAATGCGATAGGGAGCATGAAAGAGCGTCCCACACGCTGCAATACGCCGAAAATTTTATCCTTCATAATAATAATATCCTCCAAAAAATTATATCTCAGTCGAATTATCATTATGGTACCGTTAATGATAATACCGCAGCGAATACATTATATATAAGCTGTGGCAACAATGCCTATCCGCTTATTTTCTTCAGATGAATCGAAAGAGTTATCATTTCATCTTCCGATATAGTTTTAGCATAATTCTTCAAAATATGATCCTGCATATGCTTTGCACATTTATACTGCTTTTTGAATTTCTTTTTTATGATATCAGTGAACTCCTCGTCCCTGCTGAGAACATTAGGAAGCTCCTGAGATTTGAAGAGTCTTTTCGCAAGATATTTTAAATGCACAAGAAATCTTTCATATGCCACTGACGTTTTATTTATCTTTCCTGACAGACAAGCGTCCGCTATCTCAGCACAGCTGTTCACCATTTTAGTGATATCCTGTATCTGTTCCATTTTTGTGCCGAGCCTTGCGTTTATGATGTGCATTGCGATAAAGCCCGCTTCATCACCCCTCAGCTCAACGCCCAAACGCTGATATATCTCCGCCACGCAATATCTTCCAAGAGCCAGCTCCTTCGGAAAGCAGTCGCTTATGGCGTCCATAAGCGGGTTTTCAAATTCAAGTCCCTGCTTTTTTCTTTCAATGGCAAATGAGATGTGGTCTGAAAGTGTTATTATGAGCGACTCGTTTAGCTGTCCATCGATATGTGAAGAAATATAGTCCACAAGATCTGCCGTAAGCTTTATATGCTCATATGGTATCTCGGTCAGGCACTCGATAAGCCTTTTTCTAAGCTCTGAGTCTGTGACAAGATACATTTTCTGTATTTTATCCTTATCAGGCTCGTCGCCGTATTTCTTTCCGAAGCCTATTCCCTTGCCTGAGATTATCTGCTCTTTTCCTTTATCGTCTATGACGCTTACGGTGTTATTATTTATCACCTTGATTATTTTCATTAAAAATCCCCCTATAAAATAAAAAAACCAACCTTAATACGAACTCACACAATATGTCCGTACAAAGTTGGTCATGCCCAGTCTATAAATGAAAGGTAACACTCCAATAAAAGATGTTATGTATCAATTTCACTATAATTATATTAACACACCCATATTTATTTGTCAACAGCATACATAAAATTTGTTTTTCAAATCTGTTTTTTTAACAAATAAACTTATTTTGTTTTGTATAAAACCTACAATTATCAGCCTGAAAAGCACAAAAAAGCCGTGGAAACACTGCTGTTTCCACGGCTTTCGGTATGTTAAGAGAGTATCTGTATAGCTTTATTACTTTGTCATAAGCTCGCAAACAAGGTTTGCAAACTCAACAGGGTTGTCGATAGACATACCCTCGATAAGCAAAGCCTGATCGTAAAGAAGCTTTGCATAGTCTTTCAGCTTGTCCTTATCGTTTGCATAGAGGTCTTTCAGCTTCTCAAAGATAGGGTGGTTTGGATTTATCTCCAGTGCCTTTTCAGCCTTTACCTTATTGCCGTCATTCTGAGGCATAGCGTTGAGGACCTTCTCCATTTCGATAGTTATGCTGCCGTCTGATGAAAGACAAACAGGGTGAGTTTTAAGCTTCTTTGAAAGACGGACAGTCTTTACCTTGTCAGCGATAGCTTCCTGCATGAAAGTGAACATATCCTTGTTCTCTTCGTCAAGCTTTTTAGCCTCTTCCTTTTCTTCCTCTGTGTCAAGGTCGAGATCAGCGTCGCTTATGGACTTGAAAGGCTTGCCGTCATAGTTTATCATCACCTTGATAGCGAACTCATCAACGTCCTGTGTGAAGTAAAGAACTTCATAGCCCTTATCCTTGATCTTTTCAAGCTGAGGGAGCATTTCGATCCTTTCTTTTGTTTCGCCGCAAGCATAGTAGATCTCTTTTTGATCTTCTTTCATTCTTGAAACATACTCTTTGAGTGTAACGTTCTTGCCGTCAAATGAGGACGGGAACATAAGGAGATCTTTCAAAGTTTCGTTTGCAGCGCCGTATGACTGATAAATGCCAAACTTGAACTGAAGCCCGAATACGCTGTAGAACTTCTCATACTTCTCACGGTCGTTTTTCAGAAGCTTTGCAAGCTCGTTCTTTATGGACTTTTCAAGGTTCTTTGCGATTATCTTGAGCTGTCTGTCCTGCTGTAAAAGCTCACGGGAGATGTTCAGTGACAGGTCCTCAGAGTCAACAACGCCCTTTACAAAGCTGAACCAGTCAGGAAGCAGGTCTGCACATTTTTCCATTATCATTACACCGCTTGAATAAAGCTGGAGTCCCTTTTCATAGTCCTTTGAGTAATAGTCAAAAGGCGCACGGGCAGGTATATAAAGCAGTGCGTCATATGTTGCAACGCCCTCGTTCTTTGAATGGATATGTGCAATAGGTGGCTCATAGTCGCCGAACTTCTCCATATAGAAGTTGTTGTAATCCTCGTCCTTAAGCTCGCTCTTGTTCTTCTTCCAGATAGGGGTCATGCTGTTAAGAGTTTCGATAGCCTTGTGTACCTCAGGCTCTTTACCCTCCTCATTATAATGAGTATGCTCGACTTCCATTCTGATAGGGAATCTGATGTAGTCAGAATATTTCTTTACAAGTGACTGTATCTGATACTGATCAAGATATGTTGAATACTTCTCGTCATCAGTATCGTCCTTGAGTTTAAGTGTGATAGTTGTGCCGACGCCGTCAGGCTTATCACACTCTTCTATTGTGTAGCCCTCAACACCGTCAGATGTCCACTTGTAAGCCTGATCGCTGCCAAAAGCCTTTGTTACAACGGTAACTTCCTTTGCTACCATAAAAGTAGAATAGAAGCCTACACCGAACTGACCGATGATATCAACATCGTCCCCAAGGTCATTGTCTTTCTTGAAAGCGAACGAGCCTGAGTTTGCGATAGTACCAAGGTTGTTTTCAAGATCCTCCTCGGTCATACCGATGCCGTTATCAGAAACTGTAAGCGTTCTGTTTTCCTTGTCGATAGCGATATTGATAGCGAAGTCGCTCTTTTTCATTCCCACAGAAGTGTCTGTCAAGGACTTGAAATACAGCTTATCAATAGCGTCGCTTGCATTTGAGATTATCTCTCTGAGAAAAATCTCCTTATGAGTGTAGATCGAATTGATCATCATATCAAGCAGTCTTTTGGATTCTGCCTTAAATTCTTTTGTCTGCATAAAATCTCGACCTTTCCTTAATAATATTTTACTTTCTTTGAATACTGTTCCATATAATTAGCACTCTATCTATCTGAGTGCTAATTATATTATACAACAAGGTTGATAAAATGCAATAGTTATCACAAAATTTCTCTTATTTATTTACATTTTCATAACATTTCATCACATACCTGACAAAATACCATTTGCAAAAGCACCATGTTGTGTGCTATAATATATAGATAAGACCGAACAAGGGAGGAATAATATTTGACTACCAAAAAGTCTGTTTCTCTGCTGACCCCTGAAAAACAGCAGGAAAAGAAACTTCTTACTATAGATTGCGTGAAAATTTCACTTCTGCTCATTTTATACAACCTGCTAAACAGGATATTCGCAGTGTTATTCTTTTACGTTGCATACACTTACCACTCAGGAAAATTCACTCTTAGCTACTCGGCAGTTCTCAGCTATCTGAAAAAGCAGACCGCTTTTATAAGTTCAACTACTTTTTCCATGACGGCAAATTTGTTTATCACTCTTATGAGCGTGCTTGTTTTTGGGATAGTTTTTGCTATACTTTTCCGAAAACGAGAATCAAGCTTCATAAAGCCGAAAAAAGGCACGGCAGTAAAAGGGTTAAAATGGTTTTCAGCCTGCTTTGTGATAAACATTCTGCTGTCACAGCTCATATCTATCCTCACGGGTATACTTGGTCAAAACGGAGTGACAGTTCCCACAAGCGATTTTTCCATTCATCAGCCCTCTGCCATTGCAGTAATAGTGCAGTTCTCATACGTTGTGATAATAGCCCCTATCGTGGAAGAATTTATCTACCGTGGAGCGATCCTCACGGCTCTAAGCCCATACGGAAGGGGTGCGGCGGTGCTTTTCTCAGCACTTGCATTCGGACTTATGCATGGAAATATCCCTCAGGCGGCTTCGGCATTCGGCACAGGACTTGTTTACGCTATTATCGCCGCAAAGTGCGGCTCGATACTGCCAACAGTTATAATACACTGTCTAAACAATCTGCTTGCAAACTTCTCGTCTATATCTGACGCGATAGGACTTGAACACTATGAAACCTTCATGAGCGTTGCTGAGATAGTCATAGGTCTGGTAGGCTTTATGGTTCTTTTCACAAGCCTTAAAAAGCTTATTATTGATGACAGCGAAAACGTGCTTACACCGAAAGAATGTCGCAGATTCGTCTTTACAAACCCTGCCACTATAGTATATATGCTCTGCCTTATCATACCGATAATAAAGAGTCTTGTCCAAGCAAACAGCTAAAAATCACAAACAAAAAAACGGGTGACTGCCAATAACAAATTGACAGCCACCCGATATTTTTTATCCAAAAAGCCTATTAATAAGCCTTGCCCCAAAGCACCATATGCTTCGCAGGTTTTCCACAGCATACGCAGGTATCTGTTATCTCTTCCTGCTCGAACGGGATACATCTTGAACCTACTCCTGTGAGTTCCTTTACCTTATCCTCGCAAGCTTCATCGCCGCACCACATTGCCTTAACAAAGCCGTCGCCCTTTTCCTCAAGAGCCTTTGTTATCTCGTCAAGTGTCTTGCAAACATAGGTACGTCTTTCTCTGTTTTCAAGTGCCTTCGCATAAAGACCATCATGAACAGCCTGAAGTCTTTCATTTACAGTTTCAACAAGCTCACCAAGCTTGCAGAATACCTTTTCTCTGTTGTGTCTTGTAACAAGCACACACTGATCGTTCTCAATATCCTTTGGACCAATTTCAAGTCTTACAGGAACGCCCTTCATCTCATACTGTGCAAACTTCCAGCCAGGTGACTGCTCTGAATCGTCGAGCTTAACTCTTATGCCTGCATTTTTAAGTGTGTTGTAAAGCTCGTTAGCCTTGTCAAGAACGCCCTCTTTGTGCTGTGCTATAGGTACGATAACTGCCTGAACAGGTGCAACAGCAGGTGGCAGAACAAGTCCGTTATCGTCGCCGTGTGTCATTATAACTGCACCGATAAGCCTTGTCGTAACGCCCCATGATGTCTGGAATGGGTGTGCAAGCTTATTATCTCTTCCGGTATAAGTGATATCGAAAGCCTTTGCAAAGCCATCGCCAAAGTAATGCGAAGTACCTGCCTGCAAAGCCTTGCCGTCGTGCATAAGAGCCTCGATAGCGTATGTTGCTTCTGCACCTGCGAACTTGTCGCTCTCTGTTTTTCTGCCCTTTACGACAGGCATGGCAAGCTGCTGCTCGCAGAAATCAGCGTATACGTTGAGCATTCTCTCTGTCTCCTCGATAGCCTCCTCAGGTGTCTCGTGGATAGTATGACCCTCCTGCCACAGAAACTCTCTTGAACGCAGGAATGGTCTTGTTGTTTTTTCCCAACGTACAACAGACACCCACTGATTGTAAAGCTTAGGAAGATCTCTGTAGGAATGAACTATATTAGCATAATGCTCGCAGAAAAGCGTTTCAGACGTTGGTCTTACGCAAAGTCTGTCTTCAAGCTTTTCACTTCCGCCGTATGTTACCCAAGCTACCTCAGGTGCAAAGCCCTCAACGTGGTCTTTCTCCTTCTGAAGCAGGCTCTCAGGGATAAACATAGGCATACAAACATTTTCATGACCAAGCTCCTTGAACTTTGTGTCAAGTATATGTTGGATATTCTCCCATATTGCGTAGCCGTAAGGTCTTATTACCATACAGCCCTTTACGCTTGTGTATGAAACAAGCTCAGCCTTCATACATATATCAGTATACCACTTTGCGAAATCCTCGTCCATGGAGGTTATCGCATCAACCATTTTCTTATCCTTAGCCATTTATAAAACCTCTTTCTTATATCATTCAGGCATTGTCATTATTCTTGTTGCCGTCGTCTTTTTTAACAGCTTCACTGCTGACATTCTTCTTTTTCTTTTTAAAATTAAGAGCATAGATATCCTCGTTATATATCTTGTAGTTGGGATCCCAGCCGTCAATGTGGGACTTATCAAATATGCCCTGTACCTTATAGTTCTCAGGATCATTCCCTGTATTCTCACCGTCCACCCTTTCGGGATCGTCCTTTTCGGCAAGCTCAGGGTGACGTTTTTCAATAAATCGTGCTATTTTTGGAGTGATAAGGCAGGCAATGACGATAAAGGTCATTATTACGACACAGCCTGCTGCCAGCTTCAACAGCAATAGCAGTAATTCTTTATTCAGACAAGTCACCTCTTTTCGCAAATATAAAGTTATTATAGCACAATTATTATCCAAATTCAAGAGGTGAAATATGAATTTACCGCCATTTCTGACCTTTAGCACGAAAAAAGGCGGAACAAAGTCCGCCTTAAAGCATTTTCTTTCGTTTGAAAAAGATTATACACACTATCACTACTATTATACTAAGGGCTATAACACCCGGATACCCCTCTTTAAGTTCGGGCATATTCTGAAAGTTCATGCCATACCAGCCCGTGATAAGGGTCAGAGGGAAAAATATAGTGGATATGACCGTAAGAAACTCCATATTCTTGTTCTGCTGAGCATTGACATGGGACTGATAAGCGTCTCGCACCTGCGTTGCATATTCAAGAAGATGTACAGTTCTGCCCATGAGCCTGTCGGCACGGTCTGAGATAGTGCCGAAATATTTTTTCTGCTTTTTCTCAAAGAAGCCGTTCTCGTCCTCTTCAAGCTCTCTGCCCAGATCCATTATTTCATCATAGTAGCTTCTCAAAATAAGAAGCTCTTTTCTGATAGGCGTTATGGTTTCAAGAAAATCGTCCGTCTTGCCATCGTTTACGTTTTCCTCAAGCTCCATAAGCTTTTGCTCATGTTCCGCAAGAAGCTCGGTGTCACGGAGCATAAATTCGCTGAAAAAATTGTAGATAAAATGCTCCCTGCTCTCTCCCTGATTATGCCTGCTTCTCTGTATGCGTTGAACTAACCTGAGCGAGAACTCCTCATCGTCTATTATCACCATGTTTTTGTTGTCGATAAAAAACTGTATCCTGTGGCGGCTTCCCTTTATGTCAAGAAGCTTGGGGATAGAAAGCGTGCCTGCCAGACAGAAAGGCTGTGATTCTATCTTACAGAACACAACGTCACGCAGGGATATCACGCCCTCGTAGGTTATGTTCGCCGTTCTGAGGGTTTCCTCTGCGTGAGCAGAGTCGGTAATAAACACAGCCGAGCAAGTTTGTTCGCTTAGCTGTGCCGGTGTTATTTCTTCAAGTGAACCCTTCAGGGCAAATATTGTCATTTATCCTCGACCTCCGCCTTGGAAGCTCTTTCATAGGCAAGGTCATAGAAAAATTCCTGAGAATTGAGCGGCTCTTTGCCGTCTGAAACAAGGGTATATTCCCCGTCAGAATCAAGCTCTCTTGCCTGACAATTATCTGCAAGCATTTTGTCGAACATCATGCTTATCTGAGCCTTGATATCCTCGTCAAGAATAGGTGTAGCGACCTCAACACGTCTGAGGGTATTTCTTGTCATAAAGTCTGCGGAAGCAATATATATCTTTCTTTCCTCGCCCTTGCCAAACATATAGATACGGGAATGTTCAAGAAAACGTCCTACAATGCTTATTATCCTGATGTTGTCGGTTTCGCCCTCAACGCCTGGGATAAGACAGCATATGCCTCTTACCACAAGGTCTATCTTAACGCCTGCTCTTGAAGCTTCGATAAATCTGTCGATTATCTTCTTATCAGTGAGAGAATTTATCTTCACGCCTATATAGCCCTCTCCTCCTGATTGTGCTATGGCTATCTGCTCGTCTATCATATCAAGCACCTTGTTTTGCAGACAATTCGGTGCAACAAGAAGCTTGTCAACGCTCTTTACAGTATCGTCAGAAGCAAGAGCATTGAACACGTCTATAGCGTCCTTTGCGATGTCCTTATCGCAGGTCATAACAGACAGGTCGGTATAAAGTCTTGAAGTTTTCTCGTTGTAGTTTCCAGTGCCTATCTGAGTATAATACTCGGTCTTTGTGCCTGAACGCTTTGTGATAAGGCAAAGCTTTGAATGTACCTTATAGCCCTCCAGACCATAGATAACAGTACAGCCAGCCTTTTCAAGTCGGCGTGACCACTCGATATTATTTTCCTCATCAAATCTCGCCTTAAGCTCTACCAATACAAGAACGTCCTTGCCGTTCTCTGCGGCTTCACAAAGGGCTTCGACCACCTCACTGTGCTTTGCCACACGATACAATGTCATTTTTATAGACACAACATTTTTATCGTCAGCCGCCTCACGGAGCATATTGATAAAAGGCTTTATGCTATCAAAAGGATAAGAAAGCAGTCTGTCTTTCTTTTTTATCTGCGGCAGTATAGGCTTGTTATCGTCAAAGGCAGTAAACCTCTGCGGAACTCTCTTTTTATAGAAAAGCTCGGTTTTCTGTCTGAGTATATCCTGTATCTGGAACAAGAATGACAGATCAAGAGGAGTGCTGTTTCTGAAAACAGATTTTTTATTCACTTCAAGCTGTTTGCAGAGCAGGTCAACGATATTGTTATCAAGCTGCCTTGAAAGCTCCAGTCTGACAGGTGCAAGACGCTTTCTTTTCTTGATAAGGTCAGCCATGAACTCACGGTAATCAAGATCTTCATCGTAAAGTGCGTCAGCGTCGATATCAGCATTTCTTGTAACTCTTATAAGTGACTTTGACTTCACAGTATATCCCTTGAAAATCTTCGGGACATAGTGGAGGATAAGCTCTTCAGAAAGCATATACTTGCCTGTTGAACCGACCTTTATAAGGCGTGGGAAGACCTCGCTTCCGCAGGAGATAACACCCAGCTTCTCCTTGGAATTTTTGCTTTCAAGGACAACTGCGGCATAGATATCCTTATTTTTAAGGAAAGGGAAAGGCTGTCTTTTGCCCACCACCATAGGCGACAGGAGCGGAGCTATCTGATTAATAAAATACTGCTCCAACTGAGAATTTTCCTCCACTGTAAGCTTGGAAAAATCAACAAGAGCAACGCCCTGCTCGGCTATTTTCTTCATAAGGTCAGCGTAGATCTTATTTTTACGCTCGTTAAGCTCGCCCACTCTAGCGATAACGGCTTTGAGCTGTTCCTTAGCGGTCATATTTGTTTTATTTTCCCTACTGTCTGGATCGACCTCCATCTGGTCAGTAAGCGAGCCTACACGAACCATAAAGAACTCGTCCAGATTGCTCTGATAGATAGAAGCAAAAGAAAGTCTTTCACAGAGTGGCACGCACTCACGCTCAGCCTCCTCAAGGACTCTTTCATTAAATTTCAGCCATGACAGCTCTCTATTCATAAACACATTTTTCATTGTGCCATACTCCTTTTATTATGATATCAAAACATCTATACTGATTTAATATATTATATCACAAAACGGCAAACTGTTAAAGAGTTTTAAGCAAAATTCATGTAAAATATTCTTATTATACACTTCCTATATTGTAGCTGCACACAAAAATTATGCAAAATGACGCATTTGCTTTTTAGCGAAAGCACAATACTGTGCAAAAAGGCAAAAATCAAAAAAGTCCAAACTTTTTGTGCAAAAAAGGTTGACAACGGGGTATAAATAGTGTATAATAATCAAGTCGCTATGAGAAACGCATATGGCGGTATAGCTCAGTTGGCTAGAGCACTTGGTTCATACCCAGGGTGTCACCGGTTCAAATCCAGTTACCGCTACCACATTTCTCATAGCGAAAAATCGGCCCGTTGGTCAAGAGGTTAAGACGCCGCCCTTTCACGGCGGAATCATGGGTTCAATTCCCGTACGGGTCACCAAATCATATGCTCGGAAACAGCGTAAATGCGTTGTTTCTGAGTTTTTATTTTTCCCTAAAATCCACTCAACCACTTATCTGCCACTTATTTTGAAAATAACCGCTTTCGACTACCTCTTGGCTGTGTTCTATGTACCCCGCAAGGCTTGCGCCCTGCGGTTATTTTTATGCCCCGAAAACTTGTCCGAACTGTTCTTCTTCCTGCTCGTCCTCATCTTCGTAGGTGCCCTCTGTGCTGTCCTCGGAGTGCTTTTCTTCTTTCGCTTTAACCTCGTTCGTGAAGCTTAGAGCGTTGCTTATCGCATCGCAGTTGCGTGCTCTCGCCTCTTGGAACATATGGGAATATAAATTTAAGGTCGTTCCAACAACGCTATGTCCCATATCTGCGGACACCGCTACAACGTCCACACCCTCAAAAATCAATAGCGAGGCATGGAGGTGACGTAGAGAGTGAATATTTCGAAACGGTATTCCGATGCGCTCGCAGTAGCCCTGAAGCCACTCAAAGGGAGTCTGCGGATTCATAGGTGCGCCGTTCCATTTGGTGAACAGCCTGTCGTGGTCCTCCCATTTTGTACCGAGCTGTTTCGCTTCCTTGTCCTGCTCTGTCTTGAACTGCTTTAGCAGATTCATTATAGACGGTGGAAACTTTGACACACGCTTGGACTTTCGCGTCTTGGTGGTGTCGGTGTATATGCCCTTTTCCTTTGTATACTGAGATGTTCTGCGGACATGGATCAGGCTGTTCTCAAAGTCGATATCTTTCCATTCCAATCCCAGCATTTCGCTGCGCCTGAAGCCGCTGTATATCGAAAGCAGAAGGTACACCTGGTATTTCATAGGCTCGTCCCTTAAATGTTCGTAGAGTGTTTTTACCTCGTCCAGCGTATATATCTGCTTTTCCTCTTGCTCGGATTTTGGAACAACCACCCGTCTGCAAGGGTTGTCAGTCAGCATTCCCATACGGATAGCGTAGCTGAACACATCGCTGATAAGGCTGAGATGATGCACCGCTGTTTTGCGTGACAGCGGCTTTCCGTTGTTCATGTTCTTGCCGTTGATAAGCAAGTCAGTCACAAATTTCTGAATATCTCGACTCGTTATTTTGTCAAGTCTTTTATGACCAAGTGCTGGGTATATGCGTTTGGTGAGTTGTTTCATTCTCGAATATGATGTGGAACGCAGATTGACCTTTGCATATTCTTCAAACCACTGTTCGGCAAATGTCTCAAACTTGACTGCCGCAGTTATCTGTCCTCGCTTGCAGTCCTCCTCGAAAAGTATTGCTTGACGCTGCACCTCCTTTTCGATCTGCCGAGGTGTCATACCAGGCTCAGGTTTGTAGCTCTTGTACTGGTTGCGCTGCTTACCGTCTACGCCGTAGCCGCATGATACCTTTATTTCGTAAGTCCCATTGGGACGCTTTCTAATAGTCGCCATATATATTAAAACCTCCGTTTCAAAACCATGGCGCATTTCTACCGACAACATTTTACCACATCTCGGTGGAAAAGTCCAGAGAAATGCGCCGCCGTATACTTGTATCTTTCCTATGAGCTAATTTCTTACGATGTTTTTCCACGGAGATAGTTCAGAAAAATATCTTTGTTAATGAGATACTTTCTGCCGGCCATTATGTGCGGAATTTGATCGTTGATGCACATCTGACGTACTCTGTACTCGGTCATGCCGTTTACAAGAGCAGCCGCCTCCTTGATCGTAAGCATGGTGATCTTTGTTTCGTTTTTGTTTTCTGCCATTGTATTATCGCTCTCCTTGTTGTTTTGGTAATTCTGCTTATGGTATGTGTGATGTTCATTTTTACAGCTGTCCTTTCATAGTGTTTTCAAGGGTACAGTGAAATGTTGTACCCTTGGTATGTCGGAAATATATTACGTGTTCTCATGTCAGTAAAGCTGACATACAGCAACGTTTTGTTACACAACTTAATATGAGGTAAGGATTCGTCCACTCATCGGAGACCTCGTCACGTTCCGTTACTCTATCGATGCTTGTTCAGATTATTCATCATCGGCTATACCCTCATCAAAGTTTCTTGTTATCAGATCATCAAGATTGATTTTCCCTCTTGTGCGTCTGACATTGTTGACCGCCTCGCGCCTGATGTCCTTCAACTCGTTCTTGCTAACCTCAAAGACGCCTGCGAGAATAGCTATCAGCATTTCAACCTCGACTGCATATCTGAACAAGCCTTTTGATATTTTTGTTATGCCTTCATCGCTTGCCTGAGCAATGCACTCCGCAAGCTCCGGCACAAGAACATTACTCTTGGTATAGATAGTTCTTGTCGCAAGAAACAATTTCAGTGCCTGCTCTATCAGTTCCGAGCGGCTGATGTCCTGCTTTGTACAATAATCATCACACTCTGCAAGCACATCACCGGACACATAAATCCCTGTTCTGATTTTATCCAAGGTCAATCCTCCTTCTGATATTTGTAGGCATTTCTGAAATCAATAATGCCGTTTGTCCTGCGCACATCTTCAGTACACATTCCGTACAGCTTACCGACATCGGTTTCATCGACATCTGTCACCGCCGCAAGTATGTGCGACTGTATTGCAGACTGCACCGCCAGCTTGAACAATGCTCTGCTGATACGCTGCTCACTGCCTTTTACGATCCCGTCAATGACAGCTGATACCGTTTCACCGAGATACTCTGTCATATTCTCCGAATTACAATCAAGATATCCTGCATAAAACCTTATCGCTTTTTCAATAAAATCGCTCTGCGACTTTGCATTTGCTGCCGCCATATGAGTGGTCAGCAGTTCTTTTACTTCCGGGTAGAGCCACACCGCTTGTTTTTCTTTGTTCGCCATGGAAACGCCTCCTTAATACTGTTCGACTTTGTTCTTTCGCTGATATTTCGGTCGTGATTTCGCAGCGTTGCCCTCTTATGGTAACACACCCCAAAACCACAACCCCCTAAAATACTGCACAAGACCTTGCCCAAAAGCTCGCAATTGCGGTCGGCTTTGCCGTCCGCTGTGAATGCGGCGACCCCGCCGCTTTAACCTGCAATCTTATTCCTCTACGTCATAACCGCTTGGAATTTACCCGGCCCGTGCAATATGCCGACAGCCGATTTTACTCCATTTTTCTCATCTTCCTTCTGCAAAAAATATCTTGCTGTACCTCGCTCACAAACGCCGACAAATCGCTCACAGCGGCGTTTTGTTGGCTCGTTGGTTAAACTATCCGACCTCGGCTGTGGGGCGGTACAAATCGCCCGATAGCCGTTCTTCCATCTTTAGCTTATTCAGCATCGCCACATTCACTACTGTGTTGGAGTTATCCCTGACCGAGACCGTGTTGCGGCTTGTCCTTGACAGCAGCAAGCCCTCTTTACGAAGCTGACGGAGTAGCTCATTTTTGCTAATAGAAAAATGCTCGCCCTGCTCGGCGCACAGCTTTCGCACCTCGGAGTGTGTTGTGTCTGCGAACAGGTAGTAGTGCTCATCGTCCTGCAAGCCGATGCAGTTTCTCTGACGGGGCGTGGAGTCAAGCCCTTTTGTTTCTACATAGCACCTGCCGCTGTCCAGCAGACTTTTCAGCTTCTCACAGAAGCGAGTGGTCGGATTTTCAAGCTCGATGATTTCTGCGTTTGCAGACACAGCTTTCAAAACGATCTCGTCGAACACCTTTTCAAATTTATCAAGCTCCGACTTGTTGATTTGATTTTTCGATTTAAGAAACACAAGCAGAAATGCAAACCCGATTTTCAAGTGTGCAAGCATGTCGGGTGTGCGGTTGTGAAACTTAATTCTGTTTGCACACAGCCTGTCCAGATAAAACTTGCGGTATTTCAAAAACACATCTTCGAGTGTTTTTACAAAAGCACTTTCATCATCAAGATACACATTTTTAATCCACTCAATGTAGCTTTGCATAATCCCACACAGCACTCCGTCATTTGCTAACTGCTGATATTCTGACAGGTCATCAAGCTGAACATCGTTTTCATTAAGTTCAATATTGAAGTATCTCGCCGAACCCGACACGGAAATTTCAGGAGTGTACTCCGCTGTGATAATTGCATTGCCTGTAGGCGGTTTTGAAGATTGTAACTCCGCTTTTGAATTTAGTCGCGCACGACCAATTCTATCACCGTAGTATCGCGAAATATTCTGCGCAATGCTTTTCATCTCCTGCTCGTGAAACATTCCGCTCGGATGAAAATCGTCAATGCAAGTCAACACGTCTTTTAAATAGTATATGTTGCTCAAAATGCTATTCGCTGTGTCGTGGAATGACATCGGTAGGTCGCTTGCTGAAAACTTTCCGAAGAACGAAAGGAACAGCGCTGCAAGTGTGGATTTACGACTACCCGTCTTACCAATCAGCGCAGTCACAAACTTTGGCTCACAGCCTGCACTTTTCAGAAAGTGATTGAGCGGACACAGAAACGTTACCGCCAGCAGCGGTAGCATAACACACTGCGGTGCAAAACTGTTTTCAAGCATTGCAGACAAGTAAATCAAGTCCTCCTGCGAACCCTTTTCAGTGAAAGAATAGTTTTTCAGCTTGCCCTGCAGTTCAACGGTAAACGGACTGTTCTGCGTCGGCATCAGGAACACATACTCACCGTTTATCTTCTTCCAACCAGTTTGGAGATACATAGTTTCAAATTTCACCTCACCTTTCGTTAACATAATTGCGTGGCAGATTTTACTTAGCACGTTTTGCTTAGGCTGTGCAGCACCCAATGCACCCCAGCGGTTTAAGAGCCATTTCATGTTTTGCATTTCGTCTGCGGAAACAATCTGCTCCGACAGTTTAATTCCCGACTTGTGAACCGCACCGACCTTGAACATTTTCTTTTGCTCTGTGCCGTCATCTCTGGTGATTTCCGAAATAAGTGTGGGAACAAAGTCTGCAAGTTTCATTGGAACGACCTGATCTTTCACCTGAACCATTTCATAAAGGCAATTGCTTTTAACAACGTAGGGATCATTGTAGACTGTTTCATCAATCAGTTTTGCTTTTTTTCCTTCTGTCATGATTTCTGACATTGGCATCACTCCTTTTTTAATTTATGTAGTTGTTGTAATGTGTCCTGCGCTTTCAAACAGTAGCCGAACGCCCGACAGCTTATCAGGCTCATAGAGCAGCGTTCCTATTGCTTGCGACGGTTGGTATCACGCTTGAGAACGTGCAATGTCAGCAAGCTGAAACGTAAGTATCCGTTTCTGATTTTCATCGCCAACTGCAGTTGCTAGATGCAGGTTGAAGATTGTATTTGTCGCTCGTTTTGAAATACAAAAGTCATGGCGTACATCTTCAGTAGCTGGAACAGTTCATCACCCCTCCGTCAGAAATAACGTATTCGGTTACCGATTATTCAATTTTCAAGATTCCGTCGACCATTCGCTCTGTATATTAATTAGGCGAATTTTTTCTAATTTATCAAATCGCATTACAGGCAAAAAATCCATTCACTACATGGTTTCAAATGCTTATATCAATTGTACAATAAAAGTTACCACAAATCTGAAAAAGTGTGATATAATAAATATAGGTTTTTAGAGCTGACCTATAGATACACTTTTGAGGGGTACTTGACATGAACAATGCAATTTCAAACAATCTGAATTACGATATGCCCGACGACAGCTTTTTTAATTTCTATTTTCTTATTCACAAGAATAGAATTTTCACAACAAAAATAGCTTTGAAGGTTGGCGAAATCACAACGGCTCTGCTGAATATGAAAGCTGAGGATATGAAAAAGATTTATGACTTAACCGTCTCTTTTGCGGGGTTTGCAGATAATAATATGGCGATGAAAAACGAGCAGACTATGACGGAATTTGTTGACCGCATAATCGAAATCGAACAAATTGCGGTGACTTTACCACCGTACTGCTATGTGAATATTGACCTGAAAAAAGAAAAACAGCGTGCCGAAATAATGAAGAGCAAGGCTTTCTACGGCAGGCTGTATGATATGACGTCGGAGGAGTTTGCGGAGTATGAGAGGTACAAAAAGTTGTTTTCGGGGTACGGGATTGGGCTTTACATAATCGCCTGCTGCATAGCCGAAATGTCAGATGAATATTTTACACGGCTTAAGAAACGTGACGAAAGCAACTATGCGATTGCGTGGGGTGCATTTAACGAATATTCCACACTTTCGAGTGAGCTGATGGCGAGCGTGCCGTACTATGAAAAGGCAAGAGTTCGTGAAACCATGGACGTAAATATCGGCGTTTCGGGAATGATTGATCCCGATGATAAAGACAAGACATGGGTGGTTGATACCTGCGAATTTCATAATGCGCAAAGCGTTATTCAATACGATTTTTTCAGAGGAATGCAGCACGGCAGAGCGCCTTTTCGCTGTCACCACTGCGGACGTTTTTTCCTTGCGACTGACAGCTACAAGACGTTTTACTGCAATGAAAAGTCTCCCGAAAATCCCAACAGAACCTGCCGTCAGATTGGCGCGAAAAACAAGCACAAGGAAAAGGCTGAGAACAATCCGATTATCCAGACCTACCACAAGGCGAGGAACAAATATTATCAGCAGAAATTCCGAGGAAGTATTTCGGATGCGGATTACGACAAAATTCTGCACTACCTTGAAACCATGCGTGACAAGGCAATTCGGGGCAAAAGTGACGAGAATGGAAATCTGATAACGTACAAAACGCTCGAAGAGCTTTTTGAAAAGCACACGCTTTACAAGACATTAAATATCGGGGAAGAACAATGACCAAGAACACAAATGAACAGCTGATTCAGGATAATTACCGCAACGTATACGCACTTGCACATTCTCTTGCAAAATCATACAATCTTGCATTTGAGGCTTTTGAGGACTTGCAGAAGGTCGGCTACATTTCACTGATTGAGCAGTCGAAGACCTTTGACGAGAACAGCGGTGTGCCTTTTTGGACATATGCCTGTAAGGGTGTTAAGTTGAAAATGCTCGAAGAACTCCGCTTTATTCTCGATACGGTGAGTATTTCGCCTTATTTGAACAAGCAGATAGGAAAGGTGAGGAAAATCGTTTCAGCCAATGCCGAAAGCAACACATCCGAACTTATTGAAATCGTAAGTCAAATACTCAAAATATCAGCGGACAAATCCGAGGAGTTGCTGATTTTAAGCACAAAAGAGAAAACAAGCATTGATGAGTACCAATCAATGCTTGAAAGCGGTGAGGGTATGCAGGATGACAAGCTTGAAGATATGCTTAAGTCCGATTGTCTGAATCCCGAAGATTTAATGCTGGAGCAGGAAAATCAGGCTTTTGCCATGCTGTTGGCGGACAGTCTGGACGACATTCTAAGTCATCGGCAAGCGGAATATATCCGAATGTATTTTGGCATCGGGTGCGCTCCGCAGACCTTTGAACAAATTGGGGAGGAGTTCTGCGTTAACGCCGGCACGGTGGAAAAGGGCGTTAAGTCGGCTCTGAAAAAGTTGAAAGAGTATATTGACTGACCTATGTTCTATCGAGTTTCCAGAATGGGAATTCAGGTAGTATGCGTACTCCATTTTTGCTCCGTATTACCGCATTACAAAGAGCTATTTGCCCAGTATTCTCAGCGTTTTGCGAGGTTTCGGCTCGCATTACATTTGCATAACACAAAACAAACAAGCATATTACAACGGAGTGGCTGTAGTACGCTTGTACGCTATTGTATGCTTTTTTTGAGGCGTGGTATTACTCATAAAGTGCGGGTTTTACGGCACTTGCGAGAATGTAAGCTTTGTACGGCAGATTTTGACGGAGAGCTACACCTTACTCAGATTTTCATTCTTGCCGAGGAGCACGTCAATCATCAGCTTTTCGCCGTCACGGAATCCGGCTGAGTAGTTATCCACGGACATTACATCGTTAAGCTAAAACTGGGTGTCACATATCTTTTTGAGCAGTTCACCGTTTTCATCTCCGAGAATTTTGATTATCTGGTCATACAGATCAGCCTCGGTTTTCATCAGCTTGGCATACTGCGAATTGTCCCGAATTTTTGCGTCGAAAAGCCTAAATTGCCGTAGTAAAGGTCTTTTATATAGTTCATTTTTGATACCTCCGTGATTGGTTTGGAAGTACGGTATATCACAATTATTCGTGGAATGGTAGTGGCAGATGTGATGAAAATTGAGTGGTGGATTTGGGGAGAAGTGATAAATTAGAATCATTTTACTGTTCAACTGGCGTTTTAGCCACTGTTAAAGGCAGGTGTGTGTTACATTTACGTTAAAAAATGTAAACATATATTGAAAAAATATGAAAAGTATGCTACAATGAAATGAATGCAAAAATGACTTTTTCAAGCTTACGCTGATGAAGGGTGATAAGGCGGTCGAGCTTTGCAAAGAAAGATCCGATTTGGTGCTGTTCCTTTACGTCGGACGGTACTGTAAGGACTGTTTCAAAGTAATCGGCAGGAGTGATATTGAGTAGTCCATGATTTCTTGCACCCTCGGCAGCAATAGCTTGAACTCCCTTATGCCAACAGTCGGTATCATAATACGAAACAAGAAAATCAGAGTCAATATTTCCGTTCTCTTTCAAAGCGAAAACAATGTAAAGTGTCGATAATACGCCCATTTCGTACCTATCAAGTCTCTTAACTGCACCCCACGGAGCATCAGATGATGTACTCTTATTGTAGGCAAATTCACCTTTCTTCAACAGGTAGTAACCGCTTACATCTCGGCTTGCTATACGCTTATCGAAGAACTCGTTTTGATCTATCAAGCCATACTGTGCTGATATAGTAAGTGGCAGCTCTGATTCACGGTTTTCGTTCTTTCTCGTCACTCTCTCGACCATATCAGACAACTTACGCTGTTCCCAAGTATCAGTGAAATCCTTGAATCTTATTGCTGGAACGTTCGATTTTTTCGTCATTTTACACACCTCCCAGCAGTTTTTTCAGTTCTGCCAGACCTTGCATATCAAAATCGTTGCCGACTAAATCGTCAATCATTGTACAAAGTGATTTTTCGGTCTCTTTGATTTCTTCGTCAACCTCTTCAAAAGTGGTTTCATATTTCTTGGAAAGCACCTCAAGCTTTGAAATCAACTCGTTTACAATATTAACGGGTAGCTTAAAAAGCTCGGTCACAACAGGGGTGATCCATTTTGCTTTCAGGAATTCTCTGATCTGCTCGTCGGTCAGCTGTTCGATCGCCGCCTTTGTTTTTATAATCAAAGCCGCATTGTCTTCCTTGATTTGCTTTTTCAAAGTCTTTTCCTCTTTGGCAAGATCGGTATATTTCTTGAGTACAGCAATGATCTCGTCTTCAACATCTCTCACCTTTATTGACTTTTTAACCTCCGCCGCAACAAAAGCAGTTTTGTCATCATTTACGAAAGCCCTTGACTTGTCCTCTTCGCTAAGTCCGTCAAGCAGTTTCTCATATTCGGATGCAATTTTGGAGAGCCTTGTTTCATATTCATTCAGCTTTGAAAGTTCATCGAAAAAATACGCAGACTGAACAAGACCGAACGGAATAACGTGTCCTATCCAGCCTTCCTGAACTTCGATTTCTTTATTGTCTTTCCTCTTGATAACCATATTGGGATCGACCTGTCTTGCAGCACCAAATCCCTCTGTCTGAATGATTTCAAGGTCAATTGCGATTCTGCTCCACTCGTTATCAAGTATCTGGTAAGCCTCATAAACGTCCACTAGAGGAATGTCAGCAAGTCTTGCAAAAATATTGTCAGAAAGAGTGCTTTCTTCCTTAGATGTGTTAATTGCGGTCTGGTCACAGCCGATCAGTTCATCATAAAGATAAGTATCAAGATCTGCAAAAGCTGTTTCAAACAAGCTTGCAAAGCCGGTTACATCGGAATGTTCGTGTACAGCCTTTTTTATGTCCTCTACAGAAAAGTGGACATACTCCGCACCGTTATCACCAAACAGCGCACTTCTCAGGTTCGGAAAAGCATTCCAATAAGTCGAAAGTCCATCAAGCTCTTTGGCAGGAATTCCACCGAACATAGACGCATAAATATCCCAGCTTTCAGCATTCTCGGAAGAATCCACATAACGTGGGATGTTCAGGTTATAATCATTTTTTCTGATTTCTTCACGGCTGACAGTCCTTGAAAACTTGTCCACATTCTTGCGTGCACTTACGGTATCAACAATACGCTTAATATCAGATGAACGCAGTTTGTTGTTCTTTCCAATCTTTTCAAAGCCTTTTGATGCGTCAATAATCAGAACGTCGTTGCAGTCGCCACGCTGTTGCTTCAGAACCATAATGATTGTCGGTATACCCGTTCCAAAGAATATATTTGCAGGGAGTCCGATAATTGTGTCGATCTGGTTCTTCTCGATAAGGTTCTTACGGATTTCACCTTACTCACCGCCACGGAACAGAACGCCATGTGGCAGAACAATTGTCATAATTCCATCGGGTTTGATATGATACAAATCATGCAGTAAAAACGCATAGTCCGCCTTGCTCTTTGGTGCAAGACCGTATTCACTATATCTAGGATCGGAGTCCTTTCCTTCGGGATTCCACGGCTGAGAGTATGGCGGATTTGAAACAACGGCGTCAACACGCAGTACAGGCGGATAGCTGTCCAAATCAATCGGCCAGTCATCTTCAAGGGTGTCCGCATTTCTTGTAAAGATGTTTGCCGGTGTAATTCCGCGCATTACGAGATTCATTCTTGTCAAGTTGTATGTATTCTCTTTCAACTCCTGCGCATAATACTGAACCTGCTCGCTATCCATATATTTTGCGGCACTGCGTCCAATATTTATAAGGAGTGAGCCTGAACCGGAGGTTGGGTCATATATAGCAATATTTTCCTTGCTTTTAAGGTGATTTGCAACGATTTCGGACATAAGCAGCGACACCTCGTGCGGAGTATAGAATTCGCCTGCCTTTTTTCCTGCGTTCGCTGCAAAATTGGAAATCAGATACTCATAGATGAAACCAAGCACGTCATATCCCTGTCTTTCATCCATCGGGATATCCTTTATCAGTCCAAGCAAGTCACTGATTGCCTTTGTTCTTGCACCGCTTGTCTCACCTAGTTTAGAAAGTCCGGTCTGCAAAGTATCAAAAATCTTGTCAAAAACTTTTCTGTGAGTGCTGTCAATCAGACGGTCAAACGCCGATAATGCATCTGTAATGTTGGAAACATCGAAATCTTTGCCTTTTTTCAGCCAAGTTGAAAAAAGATTTTCATATGAAATAAAATAGCCTATATTCTTCTTGCACTGTTCGACAATGTCGGTATCTTCCTCAACGAGTTCGGACAGATCTGCATCTTCCCAGTCATTCTTTTTCAGATACTCAACTTCCTTATCGGAAAGAAATTTATAAAAAATAAAGCCAAGAATATAGTCCTTGTACTCATTCGCCTCAATTTTGGAGCGCATTTTATTTGCTTACTCCCATATTTTGTTTGCAAGTTGCTGTTTATTCATAGTTTCCTCCTAAATATATATTTTTAAGTGTTTTTATAGCCGTGCTTATTAGCTGACGCTTGGGAACAGCGTAAGTTCAGGGAACAGTATCAAAAGATCACCGAAAAGAACGATTTGAGCTTCGGAGCAGATAAAATTATATCTGTTGCTAATATGTATTTTAAGAGCGATGTTAAACAATCGGACGACGATTATATGAGGTCATACAACATTATGCGATTGGGTGATATTGCTTTTGAGGGTAATAAAAGCAAGCATTTTGCTCATGGTAGATTTGTAGAAAACACTATCGGAGATGGCATTGTTTCCCATGTTTTCGACGTTTTTCGACCGATAGCTGATTACGATTTGTTGTTTTGGAAGTATTTGATTAACTACGAAGGTGTCATGGGAAGAATCATGACTCGTTGCACTAAGGCTTCTACTATGATGACGAATTTGGTTGCTGATGATTTCTTGGCGGAGTCAATTCTTGTTCCTTCTATTCAAGAACAGCAAAAAATAGGAGCGTTTCTCGATAAACTTGACTCCCTTATCACCCTTCATCAGCGTAAGCTTGAAAAACTTAAAAATATCAAAAAATCTTGCCTTGAAAAGATGTTTGTGTAAGGAAAATCGATTAAATTGAAGATGCATACGACAATATTGATCGCATGATAGAAAATAAAAAAGAAAAGCAGTAATTATGCTGCATAAGGGAGTGACTACTAATGGGATTTGACAGTGAGACAGCGTTTGAAAGTGCCTTGATAAAATGTCTTGTGGAAGAAAAGGGCTGGAAAGACGGCGTAATAAAATATCCTACCGAAAAAGATTTGCTTGATAACTGGGCAAAAATCATCTTTGAAAACAACAGAGATATTGACCGTTTGGGCGATTTCCCGATGACAGATGGTGAAATGGCACAGATTATGGGGCAGATAGCCAAGCTTCGCACGCCTTTGAATCTAAACGGATTTATTAATGGCGGAACTGTGCAGATTATCCGTGACAACGAAAATGACACGCACAATTTCAAGAAGACGATATCGCTCAAAATCTTTGACCGCAATGAAATAGCCGCAGGCAGAACTCGTTATCAGATTGCACAGCAGCCGAAATTCAAGGCGAAGAACAGCATTTATCCCAATCGCCGCGGCGATTTCTGTCTGCTGATTAACGGAATGCCTGTCATTCACGTTGAACTGAAAAAAAGCAACGTACCTGTCAGTGAAGCACAGTATCAGATTCGTAAATATCTCTACGAAGGTGTGTTTACGGGGCTGTTTTCACTTGTGCAGGTGTTTGTTGCAATGAATCCCGAAGAATGTACCTATTTTGCCAACCCAGGAAGTGATGATAAGTTCAGAAAAACTTTCTGCTTTCATTGGGCAGATAAATATAACAATCCGATTAATGATTGGAATATGATTGCCGAGCGGCTTTTGTCAATTCCTATGGCGCACGAGATGATAGGTTTCTATACGGTTGCAGATCAGACCGACAACACACTTAAAGTTATGAGAAGCTATCAGTATTATGCTGCAAGTAAGATTTCCCGTCGTGTCAGTGAGATGAAGTGGGACGATAAAAGCATTTACGGCGGTTATGTATGGCACACAACCGGTTCGGGTAAGACCATGACAAGTTTCAAATCCGCACAGCTTATTGCAAATTCCAAGGATGCCGACAAGGTAGTTTTCCTTATGGACAGAATTGAACTTGGAATGCAGTCGCTGCGTGAATACAGAGGTTTTGCCGATGAAACAGATGACGTTCAGTCAACTGAAAATACTGAAGTGCTGATTTCCAAGCTGAAAAGTGATAATGTAGGCGACACTCTGATTGTAACCTCTATTCAGAAAATGAGCCGTATCAAGGCAGAAGACGGAATAAACAATGATGATATTGAAAAAATTAATAACAAGCGTATTGTTTTCATCGTTGACGAGTGCCACAGAAGTGTATTCGGCCGTATGCTTTCATCTATAAAATACACATTCCCACGCGCGATTTTCATAGGTTTTTCGGGCACTCCGATTCTTGAAATCAACAAGAAAAAGGATTCCACCACAGCTGATGTATTCGGCGATGAACTTGAGGGCACAAGGTATACGGTTGCCGACGGTATGCGTGACGGCAATGTCCTCGGATTTGACAGCGTTCCTCAGCCTACATATAAAGACAAAGACCTGCGAAAAGCGGTTGCACTTGAAAAGGCAAAAGCACAGGATGAAACCGAAGTCTTTGCCAATGACAGCAAGAAAAAAATTTATATGCATTGGATGTATGACGTACCTATGGGAGAACAGCTTGATGATGACGGCGATTCGCTAGAAAGTATCGAGGGATGTCTTACAGATGCACAGTATAACCGTGATGAACACAGAAAAGCAGTAATTGATGATATTCTAGATAATTGGGTGAGCCAGAGCCACAACGGAAAGTTTCATGCAATACTCGCAACAAGCAGCATCCCCGAGGCAATCAAGTATTACAAATTGTTTGCCCAGCGTGACTGCGGTTTGAAAACAACTGCCGTTTTTGATCCCAGCGATGGAAACAACGAAAGCTCTATCGAAAAAATTGATGGTATAGCCCAGATGCTCGAAGACTATAACAGTCTATTCGGTACGTGCTTTAATATCTCGGGATACGCCTCATTTAAGCGTGACGTGTGTGCAAGATTGGCACATAAAACACCCTATACCGCTGTAGAAAATGAGCCGTCTAAGTGTCTTGACATTCTCATTGTTGTAGATCAGATGCTTACGGGTTACGATTCCAAGTGGCTTAACACGTTGTATATGGATAAGTTTTATAAGTGGTCAAATATCGAAATGATTATTCAGGCATTTTCGAGAACAAACCGTGTGTTCAATGATGATAAGCCCCATGGAATCATTCGTTACTATCGCAGACCATACACTATGAAAAATATTATAGAATATGCTTTCGAGCAATATTCGGGACAAAAGCCTTACGGCATTTTCGTAGCAAAGCTCATACAAAATCTTGAAAATATGAATGCTGCTTTTTCGGATATCAATGATATATTCAAGATTGCAGGAATCCCTGATTTTTTCAAGACTTCCCGATGATGTGACGGAGAAAAGAAAGTTTTCAAAACTGTTTAAGGAGCTCAACAAATTCCTTGAATCGGCAAGGGTTCAGGGCTTTGTTTGGGAGAAACGTGACTATGAATTTGAAGACGATAACGGAAACAAGGACATTGTAACGCTTTTATTTGATGAGAACATTTATAACATTCTTCTGAGGCGTTACAAAGAGCTGCGCACGGGTGGATCGGGCGGTTCCGACGATGAGCCGTATGATATTGAACCTTATCTGATGTCGCTTTCTACGGATAAAATTGATGCCGAATATATGAATTCCCGTTTCAGAAAGTATATCAAGATGATGGGTGACGGCACTGATGAACAAACACGAAATGTCATGTTAAACGAGCTGCATAAATCATTTGCCAACCTATCGCAAGATCAGCAGAAGTATGCCAACATTCTTTTGAAGGATATTCAGAATGCTGAGCTTGTTATTGATGATGACAAAACAATTCTTGATTACATCACCGAATATCAGTCAAGAGCAAAAAGTGACCAGTTCTGTAATTTTGCAAGAAACCTGGGCATTAACGAAACTGCTTTGAAGAAGTTCATGTCATTGCACGTTACGGAAGAGGATATAAATGCTTTCGGTAGATATGATAAGCTTGTTGAGCAGGTTAATATTGATGTGGCAAAAGAATATTTCGAGAAAGCAGAGAAAACCGAAATCCCCAAGCGAAAGGTTCGCTCAAAGCTGGATAAACTTTTAAGAGAGTTCATCCTGAGCGGCGGCTTTGAAATTTCAACTAATGAATAATAACATAATGTGAGCCGTATGGAGTCAAGATTCATTCTTGGCTCCTGTTTTTTTGCTTACGCTGATGAAGGGTGATAAGGGTGTCGAGTTGGGAGAAGAACTGACCAATTTTACCTTGTTCACTTAAATCTGTTGGTGCTGAAATCAGCGTATCAGAGATAGCAGATTTTGAAATAGATGTTACTTTTATTCCCTGCATAAGCGGTATCAATTGATCATGATACGATGACGAATTTAGGTAAAACCCAAGATATGCAGGAGCAAATTTCACCTTTGACCTGCAAGGGATTGTATGCAGACCTGATACAATGCTCAAATCCCCGATATTGCCTATTTCTACGCACTTTCCGACAGCTTCATCTTCTGCGGTATCGGCAATAATTATATCTCCGTCCTGCAATTTTGATGATTCAAATTTCTTCGCTTTTTCATCATCGGCAATGTATGGAAGATCGGTACTCTGTGCATCAATATACTCACCAAATTTTACAAGAACATCACCGTAATGAACATTCTTATAAGTGCCTGTATCCTCGCTTAATTCTGCTCTTGAAAGTGTGTTATTTGAGAGAAAATTCAGTGTATCAGACAGCTTACGCTGTTCCCAAGCGTCAGTAAATTTGTTTGCAATTATTCATTCAATTAATAAAACCAGTTAAAAACGGCTATAAGCCGAAATAATAGGAGGTATAAAATGTTAAAGTCAATCACCAAGGACGCCTTATTCCATGAATATTATGCACAGTGGATAAGAGTTTACAAGGAGGGAGCAATACGCAAGGTCACGATGGACAAGTATCTTATGACGCAGTCCTGGCTTAAGCGTTTAGCACCCGATTTAAAGGTGCATGAACTCTCGAGAATCACATATCAGCAGTTGATAAATGATTATGCGGTTTACCACGAGAAACAGACTACGATGGATTTTCATCATCAGCTGAAATGTGCAATACTTGACGCGGTGGATGAGGGTTTAATCGAGCGTGATCCGACGCGCAAAGTAATTATTAAAGGCAGACCGCCCAAAGCAAAGAAGGTAAAGTACCTTAATCAGTTTGAATTGCATACACTGCTTAACACTCTTAATCTTGAGCCTGAAATTAATTGGGACTGGTTTATTCTTCTTGTTGCCAAGACAGGAATGCGTTTTTCGGAAGCGCTTGCACTTACTCCCAAAGATTTTGATTTTCCGCGTCAGACACTATCTGTCAGCAAGACATGGAATTATAAAGGTGACGGCGGTTTTCTGCCTACCAAAAATCAGTCATCCGTACGTAAGATACAGATGGACTGGATGACGGTAATTCAGTTCTCTAGATTGGTTAAGAAGTTGCCCGGAGACGAACCGATATTTGTCAAATGCGGCTCGAAAATATACAATTCAACAGTCAATGACATTTTGGAAAGACACTGTAAAAAAGCTAATGTACCTGTTATTTCGGTACACGGACTTCGTCATACCCACGCCTCGCTTTTACTTTTTGCGGGCGTTTCAATCGCAAGTGTAGCAAGACGACTTGGTCACGCAAGCATGACAACAACACAGAAAACGTATTTACATATCATACAAGAGCTCGAAAGCAAGGATATTGACCTTGTGATGAGATCACTTTCTGAACTGTCATAACAAACAAAAAGGCGGATGTTTAGTCCGCCTTTTGCTATGGATATGCCTATGAAGTACTACATCCTTCTCGCCACATAACAATGCCGAGGCGGCTCGCTCTTGTCAATCTCGCACACAAGCTTGCCCTCGTCGCATAGCTTTTAATTAAAAATTAACCGCCTGCTGTCATTACGCATACGGTACTCTTCCTGGTAGAAATGCACCACTTTCAACCACTTGTTTGCCACTTATTTGTGCTAAAAATCACCGAAATCGGCTTAAAATCACTACAATTGCATTGCTCAAAAACGTCGCAAAATCGAAGTATTTTTCTGCAAAATAAGTATGTAAATCCGAAGCTCCGACTTCAGATTTTTTGCTGTTATGAGCCGCTATTGAACTTCAAAGCGTTTGCAACAGCATCGCAAGCTTTGACCTGATACTCCTGAAACATATGACTGTAGACAGAAAGCGTTGTCGTCTTGCCAAATAGTAACACACTTTCATATGCTGGGTAAATAACGTAAATACGCCTTTAAATAGGCTTCTTTTATCTTTCAGAGGTTCGTCGAGCAGCTTGTAGTAGATGTAGATTTCACGAGGCTGCCCCTCCACATAGGCATCAAGGGTGATATACTCGATCAGCTCCAGGCACATCTCACGGGTAAGCTCATGCAAACGAAATCTGCCCTCTGTGAACTTCTTGGTGTCAACGGAATACTACTCCTCGTGGTGCTTCGCCTTTCGTACAAGAAAATAGCCAATCCAATCAATGACCCATGGATGAGCTATGATCTTACCGACAATCTCGATATGAACCTTGTTCCGAGAGAGAAGGCAGAGGGCAGCGGAGAGTATCTTATTGCCGAATATTACCACGCCAAGCGACTGCAATCGCTTCTGAAAGTTGATTTTTTCAAAGGTCTTATGGTCGGGCATCAGATACGCAGGTGTCTGAACTGCAACAGATTTTTTATTGTGAACGGCGGCTATAAGACAAAATACTGCGATATGCCTTCGCCTGAAAATCCAAACAGAACGTGCAATCAGATGGATTTTGCCAAGAAAAAGCCCAAAGAGAAAAATGCCGAGAAGCGAACACTTTTGGCTAAATCAGAGAAACTTTACCATTCCGCTATGACCTCACCGGAATTTACAAACGATGAATTTGAACAACAGTTAAGCTCTGCGAGTTTGTACAGGTTATGTGGCATGGAACCTCCAAGGAAAGGACGATCGGGTCAGGCTGACGATAGGCGCACCTGCAAGCAGGGCAAGGATATTACCCGTTATGAGTATTCCGATTGGCTGAAGAATTTACATGTGGCTAAGTCTGAGTTTTCTGTATCTTTACGCTTGAAATATTTAACTTTTAGTGATATACTTGTTATATACTAACAAATGAAGTTAAAGGGGTGATATTATGTTAGCCATTTGTCTGGCATTGATAAACGATGATGAAGATAAAAAAAGTTTTGAACAACTAGTAAAAAAGTTTGAAAAAAAGCTATATACCGAGTCGTTTAAGATTTTAAGATCACATGAATTAGCGGAAGAAGCTGTATGGGAAACATTTTATAGAATAGCCGATAATTTTCATAAAATTCACAATTTACCCGTGTACAAAATGGAAGCTTACTTGATTATAACTATTAGAAACGCTTCTTATAGACTTTATAACAAAGAAAAAAAGCATTTCTACAATGACATTCATGAAGAAATGAGAGATATTCCTTCCGCCGATGAATTTAACGATTATAATGTTGCCGATTTATCTAAGGCAATCAGCGAACTGGAAGAAAAATACAAAGTCGCAATTACATATTTTTATTATTACGGACACAATGCCGATGAAACCGCCAAACTTATGGGAGTTTCACGGAACGCTGTATATAAATATCTGAGAAAGGCTGAACAGATTTTGTTTGAAAAATTACGAGGTGATATTAGTGAATGAAAATACAGCATTGTATAGAGCTATCGAACAAACTATCATACTGCCGTGTGCAGGAGAAATGGAATCTATCGCAGATGTTGAATATAAATTTTCAGAGACTTACAAAAAGAAAGTAAACAGGCTCATAAAGGACAGAAGCAGACCATATTATCCGTTGATAAAAACAACTCTGAGGAAGACTATTTTTATTATAGCGGCAGGTTTAATGATGGGTACAATTACAGTTGCCGCTGTTCCACAGTTAAGAGAATGGTTCGTAGGTTTGTTTGTCTCGCAAAATGAAAATAACGCTGATGTGCATGCTGTTCAAGGAGCTATTCCCGCAGATGATATGAACGATGAATTTATCTATTATGAGCCGACGTTTATTCCAAAAGGATTTGTAGAAGAAAGCAGAATTGAGGATATCGCACATTTAGGCATTGATTATCGTTTCAAAAATAAAATCATTTTTTATTCTCAAAGTCCATTAACGGCAACCCATAATATTGATACTGAAAATAGGAAAACAGAATATGTTACCGTATCAGGCTGTGAAGCGTTTTTATCCTATGATGACAACTCATCTATCATTGTTTGGAATGATGGAGATTATGTATATTCCATAAACGGAGATTTGTGCAAAAATGACATAATTGAAATGGCAAATTCGGTTAATCCTACAAAATAAAATATTTTTTACGAAAAGTGTGTACAAATTTACTCAAACTTGTATCTCAGTATATAAAGGGAACAAAATTTTGAGGAAAGGAGTGCACATTTTTTATGAAGAAAATGATTTCTGCGATAATGGCTATATGCATTATGATGTGTTCGCTTAGTATGAGTGTTTCGGCGAATAGCGTAATCGATTATGTAGAACCGGGTATAGAATTAATGTATCTGTACACAGACAATGTTAGTACAAGTGTATATCGTTCAGGCTCAAATATAGCTTATAAATGTGATGCTAAGGGCAAATCCACAGCAACAAAGATAAGCATTTATCTGTATCTACAGGAATATTCAAACGGTGCTTGGAGTAATGTTGATGTTGTTACAAAAGCAGTGAACGGACGCAGCGCATACGTCAGCGATACATATTCATCGGCGGTATCAGGAAGAAAATATCGTACTGAAGCTCATGTATATGTTTACAGCGGAAGTAAATACGAGTATCTGGAAGTCAACAGCGGAACATTGATTTTCTGATACATAACTGGTGTAATAAAAATAGAAAGGTTTGGTGAATCCAATGAAGATGTGAATATTTATTTTGCACAATTATTCATTGCAATAATTGTGTGATATGATGAAATTAAAATACTCTGCAACAAAACTTAAAGAAAATTACACTTATATTGAGAAAGGACGTTTAATATGAAAAAGATCGTTAAGAGAATTGCAGCTATGGGTGCTGCTGTTATGATGATGGCATCGATGTCGGCTATAGGTGTAAACGCTTATGGTACAGCTTCGTTCAGCAATGAACTTGCACATTCTGACGACTATAACCCTATTACAACTACATCAGGCTATTCAATTGACTATGCGTATGGTGTATGGGCAACATCAATTTCAAGCGTAAGCGGCTATAGCAAAGGAACACCCCGATTTAAGGTTAAGACGGGGGGCTATTCCGATTATGTTGATGTATATAACACTAACCAGTTATATTCGTTTGATTCATCCATGTGCAGAGGTAATAAAACCTATTATGGATATGTTAAGAACAAGACTTCAGGCTGCAAATGCAAGGTGTCTGGTGAATTCAGGTTTATGTAAGGATAATACATCGGAGGAGAAGTGAATCTTCTCCTCTATGTATTAATATAAACCTACGGAGGCAAATATATGATCAAAAGTATACTTACCCAAACAAAAATAATGCTTAACAAAAAGGGCTTTATGTTCGGCTTTTCGGCAATGATGATGATATGTCTCTTAGAGGTTGTTTTCAGTTCATACGGTGTTACCGCCCTACGAATGGAAGGAGACGGCTTTCCCGGGAACGACCCATCGTCGGTCATAACCTCCTTTGAAGCATTTATCCTCTGTGTACCCTCAGGACTGCTCAGCTATCTTGAGCTGCTGTTCCCATTTCTGTGTGCTCTGCCCTTTTCTTTTTCGATACTTACCGACAAGGCAGCCAACACGGATACTCTGTTGTGCGCCTACTGCGGTAAACGAAGGTACATCATATCAAAGATCACAGCTGCATTTATCGGCTCATTTCTGATATTTTTCGTTCCGCTGATGATAAACGGCTGTCTTAATTATCTCATCTTCGATAATTCCATGGGAGCAAATCTATTCAACCCGAACTGGCGTTTTAACGGCTTCGGCGTTATGCGTGCCACAGATTACCCCAATGCTCCCTTTGGAGAACTGCTGGCGGCTGCGCCCTTTCTGTACAGTATGCTTCATGCTTTTATGTTTTCTCTGATGTCGGGAGTGTTCGGGGTGCTTGCTCTTGCCTGTTCGGTGTTTTGCAGAAGGAACAAAGTGCTGACCTTCGGGGTCGGATTTCTTATCATAAACATAATGCAGTTCCTTGAAAACTACAGCATGAATGATGATATAGATAAAAAATATACCGCACTCGATCCATTCAAATATGTTACTTACTATTACTGTGACGGCAGGAGTGGAGTGAACTATTTAGCGTTTTTCATTGCTATGGGTGCGGTGATAGTCGTGAGTTCGGCTCTGCTGCTTTTCTGTGGCAGAAAAGACTATATCTAGGGAGTGAGAGAATGAAGAAAATGCTTCTAATGATCGCATCTATTGTCCCATTGTCACTGATATTCAACGGTCGTAATTTTTTCAACATTCTCGCAGAGCGCAGTCTGGGAGAATACGATGAGAGTTTTGATCTTTTGTTTATCGGAAACGCTTTCGGTTTTACAGCACTTCGTGATGCAAGCCTGCCCTTTATGCTGTACACATTGACTGTGGCTGTTGTCTATCTTTTTATGTTCGGACATACCATGTCTGATAACCTGAACGTCAGCGATATTTATGTTTTTATCCGAGAGAACAAGAGAACAAAATGGTTCGTCAAAAACTCGGCTCGTATATATTTGCAGAGCGCTGTTATAGTCCTTGTCAACGTGGTTGTGATATGGTTAATGACTGCCAAAATGGGCGTTGCAAATCAGCCCGGGGATATAGGAAAAATAGTTGGGATAACCATGATGATGATACTGTACATTTGGATACTTATTACCACCACAAATCTTTTCTCGGCATTGTTCGGCAGTACTATCGGATTATCTGTCGGAGCGGCAGCACATTATGCCTTTGTTATATCTGCAAGGTACGGCTTTGAGAATACCCTCATAAAAAACATAAACCCTTTGGCTGTCATTTTTAATATGTCAGAAAACAGGCGGAGCATTGTAACGTCAGTAATAGTAATGGGAGTGATCTTATTTGCGGTGTGTGTCATATTCTGCACCTATGTGAACAGATCTGATGTTAGCCTTAACAACAAAGAGATATTAGTGTGAGGGGATAGAAATGTCAACGATAACAGTTAAAAATGCAGTTAAAAAATTCAAAAACAGCACAGTGATCGACAATGTGTCTCTTACACTGGAGGGCGGAAATATCTACGGATTTGTAGGGCGAAACGGCAGCGGTAAGACCATGCTTTTCCGTGCGATATCGGGGCTTATACATCTTACAAGCGGCAGCATTGAGATAGACGGCAAGGTGCTGCACAAGGACATTGACGCTCTGCCCAGTGTGGGTATTGCTATTGAAAATGCAGGACTATTTCCGGACTTGTCAGGATATAAAAATCTGAAGCTGCTGGCAGGGATAAAAAAGAAGATAAGCAAAGACAAAATTCGTGAGACTATCTCGGAGGTAGGGCTTGATCCCGACGATAAGCGCCCGATCAGAAAATATTCCCTCGGTATGCGGCAGAGGATACTTATTGCACAGGCTATTATGGAGGAACCCGATGTGCTGCTCCTCGATGAACCTACAAATGGTCTTGATGACAGCGGTGTTGACGAAATCAGAAAGCTGATCTCTGCACAGGCAAAGCGAGGGGCAATAGTCTGTGTTGCAAGTCACAACAAGGAGGATATCGCCCTTCTGAGCGATAAGATATTCAGAGTTGACAATGGCGCTGTCCGGGAGGAATGATATGAAAGTATTTTTGACCTTACAGGCGGCTTTGATTGCAGTCACCCTTCTGCTTTGCTTACATGCAAGGGGCTTGTCAGAGGATGTAGGAATAACCCGCATGGACACTATCGAGAAGATACATAACAGCAATTGTGACTATATTGCTGTGATCCATGATACAGAGGAACTGTATGATCGCTTTTCTCAGTTTGACAGTGAGAATGCAGACTACGGCATTGGGCTTTACGGAACAGCCATATTTGTAGGAACTCCACAGGACAGCTTTTCCTTTTCAAAGGGCAGTACCTTCTGCACCCTTGATGTGGATAAGGTCATAAAGGGTAATATCAAAACAGACAGCATTGATGTTGAAATCAAAGGCGGCTTTCACTACGAAACAGAGGCTGAGTTCAAAGAGCGGTTAATGAATGCTGAGGACATGGAGATAGAGACACCTTCTGAAAAACTATTCTCGCTGGATTTTGGCGGCATGAATTTTATGGTACCAGGGAAGAAATATCTCATAATTGCGCAGACTCTTGATTTTAAAGAAAAAACTGTTTACAGGATAAACGGTTATCAGATAAGCTGGCTGTGTCTTGATGAAACGGAGAGCAAGATTATGAAAGAAGAATATGTTTATTCAGAATGTTGCAATAATGAGATATTTTCGCCGGATCATAGTATTATCGAAGCATTTTACGCTAAAAAGGACGATATACTTAAAACTTATAATATAGTACTGTGATTTATTCAGTGATTCCTTAATATGTGGTCATCTCTAAATTCTGTTGGCTTATCTGCGGCAAATCTTTATCCGTCATATTGTCCAAAATTCCCATGACATACGCTAGTATGCCTGCGAAAATTTAGTACAATCTGCCGAATAAATCTGCACCGCATCCAAACGACATATGAAGTTTATGCATTCACACGGGATGATGTGATTAAAAGTTTTGAATTATGACATAGTTTTATACTTGATAAATTAAAGTGTGATCGTGAAGCTATTGCTATGGAATTATTTGAAGAAGAGAAAGAAGATGGAAAACAATTGGTTTCTGATCTCACAAAAAAGCAGTATTAATAAAAAAACGACCGCCTGCTGTCATTACGCATACGGTACTCTTCCTGGTAGAAATGCGCCACTTTCAACCACTTGTTTGCCACTTATTTGTGCTAAAAATCACCGAAATCGGCTTAAAATCACTACAATTGCATTGCTCAAAAACGCCGCAAAATCGGGCTTTTTTGCATTTTACTAAAGACCACATCAGGTGTGCGGTTTAATTCAATTCCCGTACGGGTCACCAGACCACATGCTCGGAAACAGCGTAAATACGTTGTTTCCGAGTTTTTTTATTTTCCGAAAAATCGCTCTTGGGACTTACTTGGGACTTATGCTAACTTCACGCACCGTAGCCTGTCTTGATGCAGATTATCTTCGCACGGTTGATGTCACTTTCATTACAATTGTCTGCCGTGATAGTCGGTTCTGGGTCTTTGGGCGGTGTAGGCTCGGGTTTGTTAAAGCTCAGAGCATTTGCAACAGCGTCGCAGGCCTTGACCTGATTCTCTCTGAACATATGGGAATACAAGTTCAAAGTTGTAGAAACTTGGGCATGGCCTAAAACTCCCGAAACCGTTGTGGGATCAATTCCTGCACCGATAAGTAAGCTGGTATGCAAGTGTCTGAATTGGTGAATTCCATAAAATGGGAAGTCGTGTTCATCGCAAAATTCCTTCAGCCAGCCATAAGGTGATTGAAGATTCATAGGTCGCCCATCCCACTTTGTAAACAGGCGGTCTGTTTCGTTCCACTTGCTGCCGAGTCGCCTGATCTCACTATCCTGCCATTCTCTGTATTCTTTCAAAACGTCTATCACATTCATCGGAACTTTTATGAAACGCACCGAGCTTTCGGTCTTCGGGGTATCGGTGTAGATGCCCCTTGCCTTTGTGTAATTCGATGTCCGCTCAATGTGGATAACTCCAGTTTGAAGATCAATGTCGTGCCACTCAAGGCCTAACATCTCACCCCGACGCATACCGCTGTAAATTATCAGCGTGAAAAACGCTTTCCATTTGATCGTTGCGTGCTCGTCAAGCAGCGTAAAGAAATGCTGAGTTTCTTCCATTGTGAGAATATGCCGCTTTTTCTTGCTGCCTTTCGGTATCGTTACACGCCTGCAAGGGTTGTCATTCAGCATATCCATTCTTATTGCATAGTCCAGTATCGTCGATATGAAAGACAAATAATGAACCATAGTTTTTCTTGACAGTGGCTTGCCTGTATGCTCGTTTACTCCTTCCTGGGCAAGGCTGTTTATGAATTTCTGTATATCGCGGGCGGTTATCTTGTCGAGGCGCAGGTGTCCTATTGCTTTGTAAACGCGCTTGGTAAGCTGACGCTGACGAGTGAATGTAGTGCTTTTCAGATTGAGTTTAGCGTATTCTTCAAACCATTCTTCGGCTAAGGCCTCGAACTTAATTGTCGCAACCACCGGTTTGTTCTTGCACTCCTCCTCAAACAATACTGCCTGCCTTTGCAATTCCTTTTCAATCTGCTTGGGTGTCATATCAGACTCGGGAGTCCAAGTCATTCGATGCACTACCTGTGTTCCGTCGACCTTGTAACCGCAGGATACCTTGATCCTGTAACTGTTTCCTCTTTTTTCAATTGATGCCATGTGGCTACCTCCTTTCGGAGACCATTGGCGTATTTCTGCACTTTTACTATATCACTTTAACGATTTAAAATCAAGACACGCTGCTAGTCTCCTGTTCTGTTTACCTTTTTAGTTTCTTTCTGTGTGGCTGCTTTTTCGGCTCTTGCTCCCTGCGTTGTCTTTCTTGCTCTACCAGCCGTGAAACATAATCACCCCGGGAAATATCATTATATGTATCTCGAATATCCAAATACACCTTTAGCTTCTCCCGACATTCTTCACCCTCAGACTTTTCATACTCTTTTTTCAACCGCATGATCCTCCCCTCCAGATCACCAATCGACGAAATATGATCCTTATTGATGACACCCAACATCTCCGAAAGTCTGTAAACATCAAGCTGATTTTCGATAGGCTTTGCAAAAACCCGTAGCATATCAATCCTCGCTTGGATTGATACTTTGGTATAGTCCTCCCCCAACTTCCATAAGCTGACCGACCGCTGCTGCCCGGGGGCTTTTATCAAGATGTTCTTATCTCGCTTGATTGTAAAGCCATGCCTTTCAAGCTCCGCAAGAAGATCATCAAAAGAATTTACGGCAGGTATCAAGCTGTCTATCGCCTGACGAATATGTTCCTTCCATGACGTGCCGTTCTTTTTATGCTGCCACTCGGTATAAGTGATCGACCTGCCCTCGTTCTCAAAGTTAAGGGCAGGTTCAACCCCAAACGCCCGGCACACCCCATTCGTGACCTCACGCATTTTTCTGACCGAAGCTTTGTTGTCATAAAACTGTTTACCTGTGAGCGAGTACGAATTTATCAAGATATGATTGTGAACGTGATTGGTATTGACGTGCGTAGCAATGACCGCCTGCACATCGTCACCAAACATTTTGCGGACAAACGCCATGCCTATCTTATGTGCAAGCTCCGGAGTAACGCCCTCGGAATCCGCAAAACTCATTATGTAGTGGATCGCCTTGACAGGGTTTTTGCCGCTTTTGCTCGGAGTGGCATCATAGCTGCGTCTTGCATACTGCTCATAAACCGTCTTCATCTGCGTGTAGGCGAAATCGGGCTCGGTCATGCAATTCAACGAGATCGTCAAAACTCGCTCGTCAGTCTTGTCGGGATTGAGAATGTAGGTCAGCGTTTGCTTGACGTCACGGTGGAGAGCCACAGATTAACAGTACGGCAAAGTTCAGCAACATCTCCTTTCAGCTTTTGCACATCGGAAGAAAAAATGTTATTCGTTTCATTCGCTTTCTTCGCTATTTGATTGATATTTCTCGAGATGACCCTCATACCATTGAGCAGGGGTGCAAGCTCTTTCAAATCAATAACATTTACCTCACCATTCAGCGACATTGCCCTAATAAAGGTCGCAGTTTTCAAGTGACAAGTCTTAGCCTTCTCCTCGATTTGCTTTCATTCCTCGGCTGAATACACTATCTCCTTGCGTCGGAGCGTTTTGTTTTTTCTTGCTATATTTATCAGTCCTTTCTTTTTTGTGTTTCTGATTATCGGCTCACTTTTTCCGAGCCTGCGTTTAGGGCTGCAAAGCCTCTAAACACCGCAGAGATTAACCACGTTGATCTCTGCGGGAAAGTGCCGGTAAAATGCCGGGACTTTCTGTACTTGCGTAATTATGAAAAATGGAAATTCAAATAAACGCATTTACACGTTCTGCCCTGCCGCCCTCGGCAGGGCGATTTTTTTATGTTCAATTTGCTACTCCAAGATACTTTAGCAGCGCCGCTTTGCTCACAAGTATCTTGCCACGCACACCGCTGCCTGCACGGACATAGGCGACCTTGTCTTGTGCGACAAGCTGACGGACTGTGTGTTCTGATGAGCCATTCACAAGTGCGGCACACTCTTTGGCGGTGAGCATTTCCAAAGATTGGTTTTCAATCTGATCTGACTGCGGCGCAGGCTCGGGCGACTGCGATTCAATAAGCTGCTCCAATAGCAGGACTATCTGCGAGATGATCTGTTGCTTTTCTGTTAAATTCAAATGTCATTCTCCTCTCTGATTTTTGTTTTGTATGGTTTTAATGTACGCTGCTGTTTCCTCCTTTCGGTTCTGGACGGTTTGGGTGTGTAACTTTGCACTTTTTTCTTCTGCTGGCGAGGCAGGAAGAAATATGTGCCTTTCATAAGTTAATTCTGAATGACGAGCGGAATAGTTAACGGGTTTTTGAAAAACCGTATGGTTGCACAAATGGTAATCATTGATGGTGTGCAGTTATTGCAAAATATATGCGAAGTGCGGAAAGCAACATAGCCTTCATAAGTAACGACACTTTGAGCCGATTATATAAGCGGTTTGGGAAAGTTGTAATAATTATCTCCGTATTCAACAAATCAGCCCTATGTAGATTGTGTGACTTGTACATCATATATGATAAGGAGAGGCTTACAATCTTATCCTAAAAATTCAGTATAACAATAGCCCTCACTTATACATAGGATTTTAGGGCTAGAGTTAAGACAAAATGGGAGGGTAGAGAACAAATTCTCCGTGTTCAACAAATAAGTCCTATGGAATATGTATTGATTGCACATCGTTTTTATAATGAGGGGCTGGTGTGTTTTATCATTATTTCTCCGTCGAAAATAATAGATTCTCACTAATACCTAATCTTATAGAATCAAGCAGAACTTGCATTACTAAAACTTGATTTGACTATCATCTTAAAAGTGTAGAGTGTTTTAGTAGTTAGTCCTTGAAAAAATAGGAGAAATATGTTATAATTAAAATTGGGTTAATATATTTTCAAGTAAAGGAGTGCAGAAATCATGACGCCTGAACAGAAAGCAAGAAAAGTAATTGATGAAAAGCTTATAGCGTCCGGTTGGATCGTTCAAGATGTAAAGAAACTTAATCCAAATGCTGCTGTTGGCGTTGCAGTTCGTGAATTCCCAACAGATACCGGTCCTGTTGATTATGCTCTTTTCGTAAACGGCACACCTATCGGTGTAGTTGAAGCTAAGAAAAGTGAAGAAGGCGAAAACATTACAACTGTCGAAGGACAGTCTTCTCGTTATGCCAACAGCACATTTAAGTGGATCAAATGCGAGTACAAGATAAGATTTGCTTATGAAGCAACCGATAAGCTTACTCGCTTTACAGATTATAATGATGTAAAATATCGTTCACGTACTGTCTTCTCTTTTCATAAGCCTGAAACTTTGGCTGCACTTATCAGGCAGAAAGATACAATACGCAATAATATGAAGCATTTTCCCGAGTTTGATGGCACAGGATTTCGTGATTGTCAGATCACTGCTATAAATAATCTGGACAAGTCTTTATCAGAGAACAAACCAAGAGCATTAGTTCAGATGGCTACGGGCGCAGGAAAGACCTTTACTGCAATAACAGCCGCATATCGTATGCTGAAATTCGGCAAAATGAACCGTATACTCTTTCTTGTTGACACCAAGAGCCTTGGAGAACAGGCTGAACGTGAATTTCTTGCATATCGTCCGAATGATGATAATCGTTCATTCTCGGAAATATACGGCGTTCGCAGGCTTAAAAGCTCATACATACCGTCCGATGTACAAATTTGTATCAGCACGATTCAAAGAATGTATTCCATTCTCAGCGGAGAAGAAACTGATGAATCCATAGATGAGATCTCACTTGAAGAAGTTAATTCGATGGAAAAGAAAGCTCCAAAAGAGGTCGTATATAACAAAAAGTATCCGCCTGAATTCTTCGACTGCATAATTGTCGATGAGTGCCATAGATCCATTTACAATGTATGGAATCAGGTACTTGAATACTTTGATGCTTTTATTGTCGGACTAACTGCAACTCCGGATAAACGTACCTTTGCGTATTTCAATCAGAATATTGTAAGTGAATATTCAAGAGAACAGGCTATTATTGATGGTGTAAATGTTGGCGAAGATATATTCCTTATCGAAACAAATGTAGGCAAGAACGGTGTCCATATAATGAAGCAGCTTATTGAGTCACGCAATCGTATGTCAAGAGAAAAACGCTGGAAGCAGCTTGATGAAGATGTTGACTATAAGCCTACTCAGCTTGACCGTGATATTGTAAATCCAAGCCAGATCAGAACTGTTATCAAAACGTTTAAGGAGAATTTGTATACAAAGCTGTTCCCAAGACGTAAAGAAGTACCGAAGACCTTGATATTCGCCAAAACTGACAGCCACGCTGATGATATTATTCAGATAGTTCGTGAAGAATTTGGCGAGGGAAATGAATTTTGCAGAAAGGTGACCTATTCAGCCGCCAACCCTGAAACTGTTCTTGCAGAATTCAGAAACAGTTACTATCCGAGAATAGCTGTTACCGTTGATATGATCGCAACAGGCACCGATGTCAAGCCTATTGAATGTCTTATATTTATGCGTGATGTACGCAGCAAGAACTATTTCGAGCAAATGAAAGGTCGTGGAACGAGAACTCTCGGCAAAGACGATCTCCAAAAAGTTTCACCGTCTGCAACTGAAAATAAAGACCATTTTGTTATCGTTGATGCAGTTGGTGTTACAAAGTCAAAGAAAACCGAAACGAGAACACTTGAACGTAAGCCTACTGTTTCTATGAAGGAGCTTATGCTTAATGTCGCACTTGGAGCAAAAGATGAAGACACACTGACTTCTCTTGCAAATCGACTTGTACGCCTTAACAGTCAGATGACGCCCCGTGAGCGTAAGGAATTTGATGAGAATGTCGGAACTCCTGCGGGCAAATTAGCTGAATCTCTCCTCAATGCCTTTGATGAAGAGGTTATTAAACAAACAGCGATCAACACTTTTAAGACAGCTGAACCCGACGAAGAACAGCTTAACGAAGCTCAGAAAGCATTGATCAATGACGCGGTAAAGCCTTTCTATGATCCCGATACAAGAGATTTTATTGAAAATATCCGCAGGAGTCATGAGCAGATAATTGACAATGTCAACCTTGATACTGTTCTGTTTGCAGACTTTGACTCCGAGCAGGAAAAGAATGTTGACAGGACTATCCAGACGTTCCATGAGTTTATAGAAGAAAACAAGGACGAGATAATTGCACTTCGCATCATTTACAACGAGAGTTACAAAAACCGTCCCATGGCGATAGAAAGTCTGAAAAAGCTGTATGATAAGCTGAAAAGCAAGGGCATTACAGTCGAGCGTCTATGGGACTGCTATGCCATAAAGAAGCCTGACAAGGTAAAGCGTGGAACGGTGGCTCAGATTACCGATCTTATATCCATAATTCGCTTTGAAATGGGATATACCGATAATTTGCAGCCTTTTGCGGATAAGGTCAACTACAATTTCATGCAGTGGACTCTCCGCAGGAATGCAGGTGCGGTTCATTTCACAGAGGAGCAAATGGAGTGGCTCAGGCTTATAAAAGACCATATCATAGCTTCTCTCAGTATTGAGCCCGATGATCTTGACCTCAACCCCTTTGACCATAAGGGCGGTCTCGGCAGGTTTTATGAGGTTTTCGGAGACAGTTATGAGGAATTATTAATGGAAATGAATGAGATATTGGTAGCGTAAAGGAGGATTATTATGGGACTATATGAAGGCATAAAAGATGCTATCGGATTAGCACAAAAAGCAGATAATATTGATTTATACAAACAGCTCCTTGATTTAGGAGCACAAGCTTTGGATATGCAGGCTGAGATTTCAAAACTTCGAGAAGAAAATGAAGAATTGAAAAAAGCTAATGAATTAGAAAGTAAAATTGTAAGGCACAAAAAGCCGTTTGTTACAATTTCAGATGATCCCAAAAACATTAAATACTGTGCGATTTGCTGGGGGAAAACAAAGCAAATGATTCAATTACATGAACATTTTGAGTTCTATGGCAACGGAACATATTTTGAATGCAATATATGTAATTCAAAATTCAGTAATAAAGATTTAGATTAGTAATTAAACCGATTTTAATAGATGTAGTGGTTGCATAATGGAGGATTATTATGAATCTACTCGACGGAGTAAAGAATATTTCCAAAATAGTAAAACAGTACAATGATCTTGAGTTGAATCAGCAAATTATAGATCTGACACAGCAAGCTCTTGATTTAATAAATGAAAATGTTAGGCTCACTCAAGAAAATGAAGAACTCAAAAAATCTAATGATTTAGAAAGCAGAATTATTCGACACCCTGAGAACTTCATTACTTTAAAAGATGAATCTGAAGATATTCGCTATTGTGCTGTTTGCTGGGGAAATGAACATAAGTTAATTCAACTTAGGATAAACGATGATGAATACTGTGAATTTATATGTATAAAATGCAAAAACTGTGGTATATACGATAAGAATAGACATGATATAAAAGTCAAAGAACAGAGTAAACAATTTGATGATATTAATAGCTTCACATTTTAAAAGGAGATAAAAATTTGAACTCAAAGTGGGAGATTAAAAAAATGCCTGAGGTTATTGAGTGGGGCTCAGGTGGCACTCCAAAAGCAACTGTAAAGGAGTATTATGAAAATGGTGATATTCCGTGGTTAATAATTGGAGATTTAAACAATGGTATTGTAACAAAATCAGAAACAAAAATCACTAAACTTGGTTTAGATAATAGCAGTGCTAAAATGATACCACCGAACACGTTACTCGTCGCAATGTATGGCAGTATAGGAAAACTAGGAATTACAGGAATTGAATGTTGTACAAATCAAGCAATTGCGTTTGCTAAAAAAATGCATGGAGTAACAACAAAGTATATGTTTTATTACATGGCCATGATGAAATCAAAGTTAATATCAAAAGGCAAAGGCGGTACGCAAAAGAACATAAGTCAAACGGTATTAAATTCACTTGATGTGATTGTCCCTCCAATGAAAGAACAACAACGCATAGTCACTCGAATCGAGGAGCTTTTCTCTCAGCTTGACAGTGGTGTTGAAACCCTGAAAAAGACTAAGGAACAGCTGAAAGTGTATCGGCAAGCGGTGCTGAAAGAGGCGTTTGAGGGTAGATATTCTTCGATAAATAGTTTTGATATAACATCAACCAAATCTGATTATGATAGAATCCGTAAAGAAAATGTTGTTTTTAAGGACGTATCTGGTGATGAGAATGAACTACAAATTGAATTACCTGATGATGCTTTATTAATAAGATTTGGAAATATATTTGATGTTGAAGTTGGAGCTACTCCCAAAAGATCAGTTCCCGAATACTGGAATGGTAATATTAACTGGGTAAGTAGTGGAGAAGTGAAATTTCAATCAATTAATAATACTGAAGAAATGATTACAGAAAATGGTCTGCAAAACAGCTCCACAAATGTTCAACCGATAGGAACTGTTTTACTTGCAATGATCGGTGAAGGAAAAACTAGAGGGCAGGCTGCTATTCTTAATATTCCGGCTGCACATAATCAAAACACAGCAGCAATACTTGTTTCAAAAACTCCATGTAATCCTAAATATATTTATCATTACCTTAATCTTAATTATGAAAATACTAGAAGAGTTGGTTCAGGAAACAATCAAAAAGCATTAAATAAAGAACGTGTGCGTGCTATTAGATTTCCTTTTGTATCTTTTGAAAAACAAAATATAATTGTTAAAGAAATCGAATCCCGTCTGTCCGTCTGCGACAGCATAGAAAAAACAATAGATACAGCTTTACAGGAAGCCGAGGCTCTCAGACAGAGCATTCTGAAACAGGCTTTTGAGGGAGGGTTATAATAATTAATGGAGTGGCTAAACAAAAATAGTGATGCTCTAATGGTAATAATCACTTTTGTATATGTAATTGCAACTATCTTTATATGGAGAGCAAATAATAAATCTGCTAAAGCTTCAAAAGAGCAGCTTGAAGAAAGTAAACGCCAGTTTGAGGAAAGCCAGGAGCAGGCAAAGGCTGAATTGGAGGAATCAAAACGGCAATTTGACATAACAAAACAACAAGCTGAACAACAGCTTAAAGATCAGAAAATGCAGTATGAAGAGACAAAGCGTTTATCTTTGATGCCATTGTTACAATTATATGAAGCAGAAGCAACTGATTCGGCTAATAATAAAGGTTTTCGATTATCATTTGGGAGTGGGGAATCTTATCGATATTCTTCAAAATGTATTTCATTGAGAAATATTGGACTTGGTTCTGCTAAAAACATTGTTTTTGATTGCTACAATGATAACAATGGTTGGAAAATTGAACACCATCCTTTAAAAACACTTGCATTGATTTCAGGTAATCACGTTAATATCAACTTATCATATATTTCGGATAAGTATCACATGATTTTTTATTATCAAGATTTACTTGGCAATCATTATAAACAAATGGTTGATTTAGAGGCTAATAGTTCAATAAAGATTATTAATCACGAAATTGAAAGAGATGATTCTTGATGTCTGAAAACTCAGCAGCAATAATTTCCAAAGTCTGGGGAATGTGCGGTCCTTTGCGTGACGACGGCGTTTCTTACGGAGACTACCTGGAACAGCTTACATATCTTATATTTCTGAAAATGTCCGATGAATACTCACGCCCGCCATATAAGCGCAATACAGGTATTCCCGAAGGCTACGGCTGGAATGATATGAGCCTGCTGAAAGGCGCAGAGCTTGAGGACAAGTATCGTGAAATTCTCGAAAAGCTCGGCGAACAGGGCGGTATTCTCGGAAAGATATTCAAAGGCGCTACAAACAAGATAAGCAATGCAGCTATACTCAGCCGTATCGTTGCAATGATAGATAAGGAAAAATGGGTATCCATGTCCTCTGATGTCAAAGGTGAGATCTATGAGGGACTTCTCCAGAAAAACGCTGAGGATATCAAAAGCGGTGCAGGACAGTACTTCACTCCCCGCCCGCTTATCAAAGCAATGGTCAGATGTATTCGCCCCGAGCCTATGAAGTCCGTTGCTGATCCCTGTTGCGGAAGCGGCGGTTTTCTGCTTGCGGCTCAGGATTTTATCACTGATCCTGAGAACTATACGCTTGACCGTGAGCAGAAGGAATATCTGAAAGCCGAAGCCTTTCATGGAAACGAGATAGTTCCTACTACGTTCAAACTCTGCCTGATGAATCTGTATCTGCATAATATCGGTGATATTTATGGCAATATACCTGTCACTCTCGGAGATGCGCTGCTTATGGATTCGGGCGAAAGATACGACTATGTGCTTACTAATCCGCCGTTCGGCAAAAAATCCTCCATAACCTTTACAAATGAAGATGGTGAACAGGAGGACGAAGATCTCGTATATAATCGTCAGGACTTCTGGACAACAAGTTCCAATAAGCAGCTCAACTTTGTTCAGCATATCAATACTATACTGAAATCTACCGGTAAGGCTGCTATGGTCGTACCTGATAACGTGCTTTTTGAAGGCGGTGCAGGTAAAACTGTCCGCAGAAAGCTGCTTGAAACTACGGACTTACATACGATTTTGAGATTGCCGACAGGCATCTTCTATAAACCGGGTGTTAAGGCTAACGTTATCTTTTTTGATAAGCGTCCGGCAAGTCCGGAGATGCAGACGAAAGAAGTGTGGATATATGATTTCCGAACCAATATCCACTTTACATTAAAGCAGCATCCGATGACAGAGACAGATCTTGAAGACTTCGTAAAATGCTATAATCCTGAGAACCGATATGAGCGTTCAGAAACATGGAGTGAAGATAATCCTGAAGGACGTTTCCGCAAATACAGCATTGATAATATATTGAAGCGTGATAAGTTGAGCTTGGATATTTTCTGGATAAAAGATAAGTCGCTTGCCGATCTTGATAATCTGCCGCCTGTTGATGAACTGGCAGATGAGATCATTGAGAATCTTCAAAGTGCTTTAGAGAGTTTTAAGGAACTGAAAGCTGCATTAAAATAAAAAATGATTGGAAAGCATATCAGAAGGAAGTTGATCTAATGACTTACCTCTACATATACCGACTGACCTCCGACACCGGACTTGCACCCTGCGTAGATAATGGTCTGCTGTCCCTTGCCTGCTGCAAGGGCGGACAGATAAGAAACGGCAAGGCAATATATACTGGGCTGAGGTATCGGGTCGGTGCTATGCGTGACGGAGCAGATCACAAGACCGATGATATATATTTACTTGGCACATACAAAAACAAGTTTCTCTACCTCGCAAGGATAAGCAATATTGTTACCATGTCCGAATATTTCAGCAGTATGTCTGAGGGCAGAACGGACAGTATTTATAGTCTTGCCGACGTTGAACTTGTTCGCAATCATCATCTTTGGAACGAAGGTGTTCACGTTGATGAAAAGCAGAATATCCGTGATATTGCAGGGGAATATGTTCTGCTGTCGGACGACTTCATCTATCTTGGAAAAGACGCAGTGTTCGATGATTTGGTCGATAAATACAATGCTAGATTTCGTGAAACAAAACTCTATAAAGGCGAGGTCGCAGAACTGATCGTTGCAGAATGTCAGAAATATCGTGACGGCAAAAAGCATCTTCCGACTAAGCCAATGAATAAGAAATGTGGTGGTTGCAAGTGAAGATAATTCTTTCGAGAAAAGGCTTTGATTCATCAAACGGCGGCTGTGCAAGTCCCATAATGCCCGATGGTACGCTGCTTTCTATGCCTATCCCTTCAAATGACAGGGACAGATACTCCGACCTGTGCTGGAATGACATTACATATTCTGAACTACTGTCTGAACTGCGCCCCAACAAGACTTATGCAGGCTGTCATGTCGATCCCGATATTCGCAAAAACAGAGTTTCGGCAATTGATGATTGGTCGCCTGCCTTTGGACAGATAGGTGCAGCGCAAGGGCTGCTTGCAAACGCTGGTGTCGAGGCGGGGGATATTTTTCTGTTTTTCGGCTGGTTCCGTCATGTTGAGAAAACTGAAAAGGGCTACCGATATGTCAGAAGAAAAGGTGATGATTTCTTCGCATACGCCGATATGAATATCATTTACGGATATATGCAGGTGTGGGAGATACTCACTGCACCTGAAAAGATCTCCCAATACCACTGGCATCCTCACGCATCGGAAGAAAGATCGGGAAAAACCAACAATGCGCTGTATCTCCCTACAAAAACGCTGTCCTTTGCACATTCGCTCAAAGGCTGCGGAACTCTTGATTTCCGCAAAGACCGTGTGTTGACGATGGAAGGCAAGGGCAGGGCTACATGGAACGAGTACGATTTTCTCATGCCCGAACATATCTACGGCAAAAAGAAAAATTCTGCCAAAAACGGAGGGCTATATTACAGCGGCATTTGGCAGGAGCTTGTGGTGTATGAGTCGGATGGGTTACTGGACTGGGTGAAAAATATACTGATATAAAAACGGCTGCGCCCGAAGGCACAGCCGTCTGCTCTCATTGACGTGCCTTAGAAGCCTGTCAATGGCTGTCAGAAAAATGAAGATGATATGTTACGAAACAATAGGTGTTTAAAATGCTATTATTTGTAAGGAAGTGAAACAATGGCATTACTTGAAGAAATCAAACAAAGAATCGAAGCGTTGAGCGAAGGTGAATTTCAGACATTATGTGATGCATATTTATCAAGCATCGGGTATCCAGATTTAGTGTCATTAGGCACAAAATCAGGTACTAAAAAGACAACAAAGGGAACGCCTGATACATATATACGATCATCAAATGGCAAATACATATTTGTTGAATACACTACTCAGAAATCCAATCTTGTCCAAAAAATAATAGATGATCTTGAAAAATGTTTCAATGAAGAAGAAACAGGTATTAAGTGCAGTGATATTGATAAGGTTCTATATTTTCATACATCGTCAAATATCACTCCTAAGCAGGATAAGAAGATACATGATTATGCTGAACAACACAATGTTTTCGTAGAATTAACGGGGATAGATACATTTTCTAATGTTCTGTTTAATAATCATAAATTCCTGGTAAAAAAATATCTTGGAATACCTATATCAACCGATCAAATATTCACAAAAGAAGAATTTGTGCTTAAATATGATAAAGCACCGACAGCTGCTCCTTTGAATACATCATTCATGTTTAGGCAACAAGAAACAAATGATATAAAAACTGCTCTTTCTGAATATAATGCTGTTTTGCTCTCAGGTGATGCAGGAATAGGAAAAACACGTCTTGCGTTGGAAACAGCAGAACAATATGCAATAGAAAACGAATATCAATTCTTGGTAATTCGTAATAATAACGAGAGACTTTGGGATGACCTTAACATTTATTTCCAAAAGAATGGACGATATATCATCCTTATTGATGACGCAAATCAAATCAGCAATTTGAAGACATATCTTGAATTCTTAAGAGACAGGTCAGATAATATCAAGTTGATTATAACTGTACGCAAATATGCATTAGAAGATGTTTCGGCAAAGGCAGATGCAGTTATGAAAAACAAGCTCATACAGATAGAAAAGCTCAACGAAACGGAAATAGAGGAAATGATAGCGAATAGCTATGACTTAAATACTTATGCTCTTGATAAGATATCAGATTTATCCAACGGAAACCCACGAATTGCGTTTTTGGCCGGCAAATACGCTTCTGAAACTAATAGTATATCTGCAATTAATAACATTCCTGAATTGTACAAAAACTATTATGGGACATTTCTCAAGGAACAGGATATAGATGAAAATCTGTTAAAATGCGCCGGCATAGTTGCTTTTATAAAGCGAATTAATCTTGATCATCTTCCAAAAATAAAGGACTTGTTAGAATGCTGCAACATAACCACAGATGATTTTACATCAGGTATTCATAAACTACATGATCTAGAAATAATAGATATTTATAAAGACAAAGGCGTCAAATACTCTGATCAGTGCTTATCCGACTTTATTTTATACGATGTTTTTATAGAAAAGAAAATTATAAGTTTAGCAGCGTTTACAGAGTTACTTTTTGAGAAATCAGAAGATCAGACTGTTCAATCTATCAATATACTGACCAGCAATTTTTATAGTGAAGACAATTTCAAATTCATCAAATCAGAAATGAAAATAGTGTGGGATAAATTAAAAACAAACAAGCCGTATTGTTTTGAAAAATTCTTTATGCGTTTTCATCCGTTGTTTTCGATTGATTCGCTGATCATCATTAACGAAAAAATTGAACAAGCTATTCCAAAACCTATTGATGCAGAAGAACTAAAAGCAGTTCCAAAGTATAATAGGTATACAAGTGACTGGCTTGATGTTTTAGCCTCATATGGTAGCAATCCTAATGCCGAAGAGTTTAATAATGCTGTTGAATTGTTGCTTATGTATTTTCTAAAATGTCCAGCTAATTATAATGACGTGTTAAGCTATGGGAAACAGCTTTCAAGCATAAGAAAAATACATTTGCAGCATGATTATTTTGGAAATCAAATTGCTTTTGTTAATAAGCTGATTGAAAAATCTGAAAACTGGACCAACAGATATATTAGCGTATTATTTCTTGATTTAGCTGAACACTTCTTAAAGCTTCGCTTTGAACAAACTGAAAATAAACATGGTTCTATTAGTTACATATATGGAGAGATGCCTTATTCAGAAGAATTATGTGTATTTAGACAGATAGTATGGCAAGAACTTGTCAAACTATCTGATGATATTTCTAATTCTGACAGAATACTTGACGTTATTATACATTATGGAGACGGTATACAAGATAATAACAAAGACTTTCTAAAGATTGATTTGCCATATATTGCTAAAATACTTTACTCTTTATATAGTTGTAATAGCACTCAAGCTATTATTGGTGTTGAACATGTTCAAATGATATGCAATGCATTCAATTATGCCTCCTTCGAATTAGATCAATTTTATAAAACCGAAAAATATCAATTATATCACCTGCTTGATGATAGACATACAGAGGTTAAGGGGTGGGAAGAAAGAAAAAGTCATAAGGAAGACTGCATAAGAGAATATATTTGCAATAGTCCTGAAACAGCATTGATCAGCATTATCGATTTAGGTTATGATTTGAAGCGAATTGGTAAACTCGAATACGAAGTTGAAGAAAGTATCGGTATGGCATTTAACTGTGCATATAATGATAAGGACGTATTTCTTAAAGCTGTTAAGTATTATTTGACAAAATGGGACTTTAATGACGTTCTTTATCCGCCAGTCATCGTTTCAAAATTATTTAATTTTCTGGACGATGAAGCTGTAAGAGAAATAATAATATTAGCAAATGATGTAATTATTAATAATTGGGAATTTGCATATTATTATGAACTGCCTGAAGAACTAATAGATGCAGAAAAATGCAACGAACTACTATACTTTTTTACTGAGAACTCCGATTCCTATATAACGTCATCACCATTAAGAAGATTAGAGTTCCTTTCAAAATATGAGAAGTGTGATCGTGATATCTATATTAAAGCGTGCGAGATAATTCTCAAAAAGCGAGGCTATTCACATTATATTATACATTTATACTTTGATCTATTATTTAATGAGT
>OJNU01000016.1_pt1 | contig 160907 bp, 163 predicted proteins | sample 1597941 | NCBI WGS metagenome assembly OJNU01 (sample SAMN01915228, study PRJEB22387) | human gut metagenome | isolation source: stool | host: Homo sapiens | place: USA | reverse complement strand
AGATGGTCTTGAACTTGCCCCAAACCGGGTCGGCGCGATACAGCTCCTCGCTCCCCGCCGGCACCTTCAGCACACAATCATCCATATTGTCGGTAATATAAAGCCCTTTATGGTCGAATTTGTCTTCCCATTCTTCAACATTGGCCCACTGAGGAGGGGTGTTGCTCAGACAGACCACCTCGGCCAGTGAGGGACATTTTTCAATCATTTCCCCGACCGGGGGAGCTATCATGGTAAAATCATCGTAACTGCTGTTGGTGTAAATGTATTCCGGCATATCGGGGAACACTATCCGCTGCAGGCTGGCGCAATTCGACACAAACGCTCCGCCGAGTCTCAACTTGGGGCGTTTGGGGAGCACCAGTTCGCGGATGTTGTTGACTAAATAGAACGCTCCGCAAGATATATCGAGAGTCTCCGTAGCTCCATCGTCAAACAGTATCTCACTCACAGGCGAATCCTGGAAAGCGGCGTAACCCAACAGAAATAGTTCGGGTCCGAATGTGATTTTATTGACATTGCACTGCTGAAAAGCGTTCCATTGCACAGCCCCGACATTTGGCAACTGTATTTCCTCTTTCAAAGTGGCACCACCGAAAGCATAGCCACCAAGACATTTGATTGATTGCTCGAAAAAAGAGATGGTAGCATCGCAGGAAACATCTAAATTTGAAACGACTTCCACGCACTCCGGCAATACCAGCCGCTGACCCGGAGCCATCCATTTAAATGCCGAGGTCATAACTTGCGCCACAGGCAATACGTTGCCATCAATCTCAACTTCCGAGGGAGCCGTAACATCGCTTTCCGGATAATTCTCCTTGAAATCGCTTTTAAGCAGCATAGCGCAGTCATAATCGAAACTAAACCAGTTCTCTCCCACGGCTTTGGAATAAACATAGTTGCCCACCATGGATTGCTGCCCGTATATAGGAATACAGATTATTGCTAATATAGCACTTATGAAAGTAGATTTTTTCATGATTGAGAGATTTGAGGGATTTGTAATCGTTTTTTTATGGAGATAAATTATGTTGATGGGTATTGCAATCTGAGGATGTCAGTTGTTTGCCCCAAAAATATGTATAATTTTAATAAAAACAAGTATATTTCATTTGATTTAAGTGTTTTTAACTAAATATTTTATCGGTTCTGTTAATTAGTGATTGATTCTACGGAGTGGCGATGCCGTCGCGGCGAGGAATGGGATGAATAGGCGGGAGAATGGAGTGAATTTTTAGTTGGGGTTGTGGGAAATTTGGTGTATCTTCGCAGTCAGTATGGAGGAAACATTTCTATTTTTGATTGAAGTGCTCGGCACAATAGCGTTTGCCATAAGCGGCATCCGCCTTGCCGCGACCAAAAATTTCGACTGGTTCGGGGCATATATCGTGGGATTCGTGACCGCCATCGGCGGCGGCACACTGCGCGATTTGCTGCTTGACATCCCGGTGTTCTGGATGCAGACATGGTGGTATCTGGCGGTGACGGGGCTGTCGCTGGCAGCTGTGATAGTGCTCCAAAACGCACTTGTGAGCCGCGACAAGATACTGTTTCTGTTTGACTCAGTGGGCCTTGCGCTGTTTTGCGTGATAGGGATACAAAAAACACTCGCGGTGGGGTATCCGATGTGGGTGGCCACCATCATGGGTATAACCACGGGCGCCTTCGGCGGAGTGATCCGCGACATACTCATCAACGAGGAGCCGCTGGTGTTCCGCAAAGATATATACGCAACGGCATGTCTTGCCGGGGCGCTGGTTTACTGGGTGACAATGCTGCTTGGCGGCTCGGCGATGATGCAGCAGATGCTGTGTGCGGTGGTGGTGATACTGCTCCGCGTGCTGGCGTTGCGCTACAATCTGTCGTTGCCTGTGCTCCACCAGTCGGCCAATTCAAAAAATTAGATAAAATCACAACACAAAATGACACATAAGAGAACAATACGATTGATGGCCGCGCTGATGGTGGGGACCGCCGCCACAATGACCACAGAAGCCATATATGGCGAAAAAGTGGTGATACTCCACACCAACGACACCCATAGCCAGATTGACCCCAACGACAAAGGAATGGGCGGGATATTGCGGCGCAAGGTGCTGGTGGACAGCGTGCGCTCCTCGCGGAGCAATGTGCTGCTGGTGGATGCCGGCGATGCCGTTCAGGGCACGCTCTATTTCTCGCTCTACGGTGGCGAGGTGGAGCAGAAGATGATGAACGAGCTGGGGTATGACATTCAGATTTTAGGCAACCATGAGTTTGACAACGGCCTTGACGAGCTTGCCAGGATGTATGCTCCGGTGAAAGCCACCAAGCTGACCACCAACTACGACCTCCGCGGCACCGTGCTTGAAAATCTGTTTGAGCCGTACACCATCAGGCAGATTGGCGACAAGAAGGTGGGATTTCTCGCCATCAACATCGACCCCAAAGGGATGATTGCCGACAAAAATGCTGTAGGAGTGAAATATCTCGACGGTATCGAGGCCGCCAACGCCACCGCGTGGCATCTCAAGCACAACGAGCATTGTGATGCGGTGGTGGCTGTGACCCACATAGGGTATGGCGACGAGCATGAACCGGGCTACACCGACTGCGAACTGGCTGCAAGCTCCAAAAACATCGACATCATCATCGGCGGCCATTCCCACACCGCCATCAATCCCGCCAACCCCAAGTCGCCGAAATGGAGAGTGGCCAACGCCCTTGGCGACTCAATCCTTGTGACCCAAACCGGCAAGGGGGGATTGTTTTTAGGCGAGATTGAACTGGACCTTGACAATCCACGCGACGCGAGCTACAGGCTGATTCCGGTGAACAGCCGCCTTGACTCGCGCATCGACCCCAAAGCCGCTGCCATGCTTGAACCGTACCGCCACGGCGTGGACTCCATCAGGGGGATAAAGATAGGCAAAGCCGCCGCCGAGCTGCGCCCAAACACCGAGCTGCTCAACCTTGTGAGCGACTTTGTGCTTGACCAGGGGAAAACAATTGCAAAGAATGTGGACCTCGCGATTGTCAACAAAGGAGGCATACGGTGCGCCATGCCCAAAGGCGATGTCACTAAAGGATTGATCATGCAGATGCTGCCGTTTGACAACAAAGTGAATGTGATAGATATATCCGGCGCAGACCTGCTGGAAGCCATGGATGTCATGGCCTCTCGAGGGGGCGATGGCGTGAGCGCCAACGTGTCAGCCACATACAACCCCGCCACCGGCAAATGCACCGGCGTCACCATCAACGGCAAGCCGCTTGACAAAACCAAAACATACCGCCTCGCCACAATCGACTATCTGCGCAACGGCGGTGACTTCATGACCACCCTGCCCAACGGTAAGGATGTGGCCACAAGCTCCCGCGTGCTCTACGATGACCTCATCGACTACATTCAGGCAGGCAAATTCAAAGGGAAAGCGATCAAAGGCGACTCAACAGCGAGAATGAAGCCGCTATGACGAAACTCCGTAAGCTATTGACGGCGGCAGCGGTGGTGCTGCTGGCCTCATGCTCCTCCCACGCCGCCACCAAAGCCGAAGAATGGGCTGACTCGGTGATGGGCACAATGAGCCTTGAGCAGAGGGTGGAACAGCTGTTCTGTCCGCGTTTGGATGTGCGCGACAACGCCCACGGCCGCGAGGCGATAAGGCAGATGGTGGAGCGCCACAATGTGGGCGGCATACTGCTCGGCAAAGGAAATATTGTGGAGTATGCCAAACTCAACAACTATGCCCAGTCGCTGGCAAAGGTGCCGCTGATGATCACACTCGACGGCGAATGGGGACCCGCCATGCGGCTCACCGATGCCGTAAGGTTTCCATACAATATAGCGTTAGGTGCCATCCAGAACCCCACGCTGCTCGAGGAGTATGGCCGCGAAGTGGCCCGGCAATGCCGCGAGCTTGGCATCACGGTGGATTTCGCACCGGTGCTTGATGTCAACTCCAACCCTGACAATCCTGTCATAGGGTATCGCTCGCTGGGCGAGTCGCCACAGAGAGTGGCGGAGCTCGGCACAGCGTTTGCAAACGGGCTCGAGAGTGGCGGTGTGCTGAGCGTGGCCAAGCATTTTCCCGGCCATGGCGACACATCCGTTGACTCCCACAAGGCTCTGCCCACAGTGAGCCATTCGCGCAGCACTCTCAATGAAGTGGATCTTCTCCCGTTCAAGTCCTATATTGACCATGGCCTCGGCGGCATAATGGTGGGACATCTCAAGGTGCCGGCCCTTGATGCCGGCGGCATCCCGGCATCGCTGTCGCATAAGATTACCACGGGGGTGCTCAAAAACGAACTTAAATTCAAAGGCTTGGTGTTCACCGACGCTTTGGCCATGAAAGGGGCCGTGAGCGGCAACAAAAACAATTGTATGGCGGCTCTTGAAGCGGGTGCCGATGTGCTGCTCGGCTCCGGCGCACCCGTGAGCGACATTGCCGCCGTGGTGCGGGCGGTGGAGAAAGGCGTCATATCCCGGCAGATGATTGACGAGCGTTGCAGGAAGCTACTTCTGTGGAAATACAAACTCGGCCTTACGCACTACACTCCCGTGGCCACAGCCGGACTCATGGAGCGCATCAACAGCCCGCAGGCCTACGCATTGGTGGAGAAACTGGCCGACGCTTCCATCACCGCACTGCGCAACAGTGCCGGTGTGCTCCCCATCGACAGCCTCAAGCGCAGGGAGATAGCCGTGGCGTGCGTGGGGAGCGACCTCAACTGTGAGTTTGCCAAAATGTGTGAAAAATATGCCCGCATCACTCCCCTCCCCACCGGCGAGCATGGCCTCACCCGCGTGGGGATGAGCCGCCTTGATGATGCCGACATTGTGGTGGTGGGCATCTTCGGCTCGCCGGCCACCGCCAACCTCCTGCTGCGGCAGCTGCACGACAAGAAAGTGGTGGCGGTAGTGTTTGACTCGCCGCTGAAAATGAGCCGCTACACCGAGCTTGCCAAAGAGAGCACCATATTGCTCGCCTACGACAAGGCGCCACAATTTCAGCGGGCCGCAGCCATGGCTCTGTTCGGCGGCATCAATGTCACCGGACGCTGCCCGGTGAACATCAAGGGGATAGCCAAAGTGGGCGAAGGCGTGGATATAACCAAAACCCGACTGGGATACAAAGCACTGCCCAACAGCAATCTCGCCCCGCGGCTCAACAACATCGTTGACTCAATATGCGGCGAGGCCATCAAAGCCGGAGCCATGTCGGGATGTCAGGTGGTGGTGGCGAAAGATGGTGATATAGTGCTTGACAAAGCGTTTGGCCGGATCGATTTCGGCAGCAATTCGCCCAAGGTGATGGACACCACCCTGTTTGACCTCGCATCGATGACCAAGGCCGTGGCCACCACCCCGGGGGTGATGAAAGCCGTGGACGAGGGGTTGATGGAGCTGGATGCCCCGATTTCCCGATATGTGCCGGAGCTTATGGACACCGGGAACGGCACCATCACCATACGCGAGCTTCTCACCCACGAATCGGGGCTCCCCCCCGTGGTGAATGTGCGCAAGATTATGACCGACTCGACATTGCGTGCCGACCTGCTGTCCACCGTAAGCAGCGATGAGTTCTACCGCCCTGTGGCCAAAGGAATATGGATCTCCGACAATGGGGTAGACACCCTGATGCAGGCCATATACGATGCGCGGCAGGGCAAGAAGGCGTACAAATACAGCTGCCTGAATTTCTGCCTGCTGAAGATGGCACAGGAGAATGTGACAGGCGTGGATATGGACCAATGGGTGGACACCGAGCTATTCGCCCCTCTCGGCGCATGGCACACCGCCTATCAGCCGCTGCAGATAGCCGAGCCTGAAAATATAGTGTTCACCGAAAACGACCTTGAGCTGCGCCGGCAGCACCTGCACGGCTATGTGCATGATGAGATTGCCGCCTTTTCGGGAGGTGTGCAAGGAAACGCCGGGCTGTTCGGCACCGCCACCGACATGGCCAAGCTCGGACAGATGCTGCTCAACGGAGGAAGCTACGGAGGCGAGCAGATTATCGAGGCGCGGACCGTGAGGGAGTTCACCAACACTATCACCAAAGCGCAGAGAACACTCGGAATGGACCTGCTGCGGCGCAACAAGTCCCTCGCGCCCGAGGAGTACAACGGAAAAGCTTACGGCCACACCGGCTACACGGGCACCTGTATGTGGGTGGATCCGGAAAATGATATGGTGATTGTGATTCTCACCAACAGGGTGAACCCCTCGCGCAACAATACCGCATTCTCGCGGCTCAACCCCCGCGGCGCCATTATCCGCGCTGTTTACAACTCTCTGAAATAGCACCACCCATCACAGAACCTTATCGCTGCGCTGTTTGTTGGAATAAATAAACAAAACTTATTTCACTATGCGCAATAAATTTCTACTCTTAGGCATGGCTCTCGTGGCTCTCGTGGCATTCCAGGCATGCAGCGATGATGACGACAACAACAAGGACACCCCTATTCCGCCCTCCTCTGTGGAACAAAAATATGTGGACGCCTTCAAGGAAAAATTCCCTACCGCTGATGTCAGCAAGGTGAAATGGGAAAAGAAACAGAACTACACTGTGGCCGAATTTTCGCGTATGACCGGCATTGAAACCGAAGCTTGGTTCAACAGTTCGGCTGTGTGGGTGATGACCGGGGACGACCTTGGCAAAGATCTGTTTATGATTCCCACCGCCGTGAACAACGGATTCAACCAGACTGCCTACGCCTCGTATCCTATTGACGACATAAAGCACTATACCACAGCCACTCTCGACTACTATATCATTGAAGTGGAAAACGGGCAGAATCCTGACATTCAGATGTATTTCCTTCCCGATGGCACGCTGAAGAAAACCACCACCGACAACGGTGCCGAGATATATCCCGACATGAATCCGTTCTAAGAGCCTTCTGAAGGATCTAAAAATTGAGCTTTATCCCGAGGGTGAGCATCAGCCAGTCGGCGGGCGACAGCGAACTGTTGCCGAACGCGCTGAGCAGGTAGATGTCGCAGGTGGCAAGTTCGTAGAATACCGACACCGCCTTCACCACCCGATGCTCCGAGGGAATCTTATACGATACGCGCTGACCTATCGACAGGTTGGCGCGTACCTGTGTCGGCAGACGGTAATACCCCGGCTGGTAGCGCGACGGCTGCTTCATCCAGAACTTATCGCTCAGCACAGTGGTGAAATAGAGCGACACCGACAGCGGCTCCAGATTGAACCGCGACGACAGGTCAATGTGCCACGGCACAAAATTCTCCTTGATGGTGAACGAGGCCTTGGCGCACGAAGAGTCGTATTTGGGAATCAGCCCCACGCCAAGCTCCGTTTCAAAACGCTGCCCGGCACCGTATTTCCAATCCACGCCCACCGAGGGCAACCCCATGCCGCCACCGAACTGCAGCGTCACAGCGTCAGGACGCAGATTGATGGACTGGGCTGTGTCCGGCAGTAAGGTGATGACCAATATGGTGAGTATAAGCCTAAAATTCAACCACCTCATAGTCGTAAGTATCGTTGTCGGAATGAATGGTGAAGAGCAGGTAAGAGCGTTTTTTGGTCGAGGCACACTGATAGTAGATCACACCATCGTTGAACAGGTTGTCAACAGTCACATTGTGGCCATGTCCGTAGATACAGAACTGCAGGTTGGGCAGCTGTGTGAGAAGATTATGAAACTCTGTGGCCACATTGTTGTTGAACTGCTCGCTGTAGGGCCGGGCGTGCATCAGAACCACCGTTTTGCGGTTGGACGGATGTGGCGCAGCAATCTCGCTGCGGATGAACGAAAAATCCGGCACCGCCTGCGAGTAGTCAAACTCCAAAGCGTTGGTGTTAAGGCACACAAACCGCACATCGCCGGCCGTGAACGCAAAATCAAGCGGTCCGAACAGCGACTGATATGCCTCCGGTCCGGTGGCGAGGCAATCATGGTTTCCGATGACGCACACAAACGGCATGCTGAACTTCTCGAGGATGTCGCGCTGCCACAGAAACTCTTTTGTGGCTCCGTACTCTGTGAGGTCGCCGCCGTGGAGCACAAAGTCAACATCGCCACGGGCATTGATGGCGTTGACAGCATCACGGGTTTCGTCATAGAACCGCTGGCTGTCCGAAATAACGGCAAACCGCAGCTCCTGCTTCCCCGCGGTGGCTCTTTCAATCAAGTTGATATGCTTGCCGGTGAGCTGTTTCTCGCCGGTGACATGCACATCGTAGGGGTTGGACTCGATCATCGAGCACCCCGACAATGCACAGCATAGCAGTAGAAGTATGTAGAATTGTACCTGACGCATCTGATAGAAAAATCTATGCAAATTTCGTCAAGAAAAACGACACTCCGTTTTACCGTTTTTCCTCTATCCTGTCCCAAAATGCCCTTGGCAACGCCAATACTACAAATGGAACAACATTTCCCCCAAAATCCACCAAAGGCATCACTCACCGCCGTTGCAGGGGGCATCAAGCGGAGTGAGGATATCCAAATGCAGCATCTTCTTGGCAAGATATCATCTCTAAAAGACATACAAGAAGTTTGAAATATGAAACTAAGAAATAGAAAAGACATCCCCAAAGGATTTGAGCTAAAAGACAATTCTACTCCATCATTTAGTTTTGTTGAAAACTACGATGGGATTGAGATAAAGCGCAAGATGAAAGGTTGGAATCACCTTTTCCAACGGGGCAATAATGAACCATGATTACACGACCCTCAACATGCCCAATCTATTGGAAATTCAAAAAGCCCAGAGATATCATGGTGGTTGTTGAGGCCCTGTTGAGTCACTTGATTAAAATCCCCGGTCGCCTGAAATATCGAAATTTTAATATCTTCAAACTGTTGGTTAACTCGCGCCTGTCGCGCTACTCGTTCCAGTCACTGCGTCGGTGCCTTGGATAAGGGCGCGCGGCGTTGGCGTTCTCCACACCAACGAATTTTGACAGCAGCACAGAGTCGTTAAGCATAGGTTTCAGCATCTTGAGCCGCTCTTTAAGCGTCTTGCTGTTGTCGCCTAATGCCGTCTTGTCAATGCCTGCCTTTTGCAATTCCTCTGCTGCCTGCTTCTCAACAAATCTGCCTTTGCACTCTCACGCGCGGATTTATTAAAAACATAATCAAATACGCTTGCCACATCGGATTTTTTGTTATATTTGTAGCTACTTAAACAAGTAACTTTATGAGCAACTTTCTGCATATTATTTTTGTAATACTGGTCAATTTTATTGGCTGGGGCATGTTAGTTGCTGGTGTTATTGGCTTTATCGGTTATTTTTGGATTATGCTAACCGACAAGCCGTCAGGTCGTAACCCTAACGACCCGGCTTCCGGCTCCGGTATGCCGTGGGGTTAACAACTCGATTTTTTGCTATAACTCAACGCGTTCAAAGACATTTTACAATCCATTCTGGGTAATTCTTGACACCACGGCGCTCAGGCCATCCTTTCTTCCGGAACATCATCTTGATGTTTCGCCTCTGCCCATATAATATGAAGGCTCCGGTTCATGCCATTGAAATCAATTCCTAATTCCAATTTTTATAACGTTGTCGCGGCGGTTTTCAAACAGGTCGTAGGCTTCCTCAATCTGTGAGAAGGGGAAAGTATGGGTAATCATCGGGGTTGTGTCAATCTTACCCTCGGATATAAGTCGCAGGATTTCATCACAGTCGCAACCATCCACGCCTCCGGTCTTGAACGTTAGATTCTTGCCATACATGTCCGGCAACGGCAACACCTGCGGCTTATCATAGAGAGCCACAACTGTTACAATGGCATTTGGTCGAGCAGCTTGCCAAGCCAACTGGAAAGTGTCATCCGCTCCCGCAACCTCAATCACGCGGTCAGCACCGCCATGTTCCAAAAGTCGTAAGGTTTCCTTCTGACACACCTCTGGCGAAACGACAATCACATCCGGATAATGCCTCTTGACAAATTCCTGACGAACTGCATCCTTCTCGCAGACTATAATCCGTTTCGGATTATAAAGCCGGACACACTGCAAGGTGCAAAGCCCGGTCGGACCTGCACCGATAATCAGCACCGTATCCTCCTCGCTGATCTCCGATATCTTAGCTGCCCAATAACCGGTGGCAAGAATATCTCCGACAAACAGAGCCTGCTCATCGCTCACATTATCCGGAATCACGGTCAATCCATTATCGGCAAACGGCACACGAACAAACTCCGTCTGGCCACCATCAATCCGACAACCAAGCGCCCAACCGCCATTCGGGTCAGTGCAATTGTTCACCCATCCATGCCTGCAGAAAAAACACTCACCGCAGAATGTCTCCACATTAACCGCCACACGGTCGCCCGGCTTAACTTTTGCAACAGCCTTGCCGACACTCTCCACCACGCCGACCATCTCATGCCCGACAGTAATTCCCGGCACAGCCCTCGGCACGCTCCCATGCTTGATATGCAAATCGCTCGTACATATACTGCTCAGAGTCACCCTCACCACAGCATCCGTGGGGGCTTGGATGACCGGCTTCGCCTTCTCCACTACCTCAAACCGACCTTCGCCTATATATGTCAATGCTTTCATCGTTTTTCAAAAATTATATTAAGTTGCAAATAAAGCAATATTGGGTTACTCGGTGCTGACAGTGGAGATAATATCTCAGATTTCATCACACATGGCATCAATGACTCGCTGACAAGAAAATAATCCAGCCTTGAACCTTGATTAGTTGCGCGATAATCCACACCGTGCATGGTATCGAAATAGGTATATACCCTTTCTTCGGGATGCAGTATGCGGAAAGTATCAACCAATTTGCACTCAGAAAGCAGTCGGTTGAAATCATCTCGCTCCCATTGATAATAGCAGCCTGTATTCCGGGCTCACGAAGGATAAGAAGAATCCAAATCAGTGTGAACGATATTCAAATCACCACATATAATCACCGGCTTGCTTTGGTTCTTGACTAACTCAACAATCCATCTATCCCATTCCTTACGATGCTCAATATAGCCAGGCACTTTCGGATTGGAGTAAGGCACATAAGCATTGACAAGCACAAACTCATCAAACTCTATTATAAGATGATGCGAATCCGACTCTGTAAACTTCCCATCAACGCTGGAATGTAGATAAGTTGCAACGCCACTCCATTGGTCGGCACAATCGACAAAGACCCGATAGCCATCAAAATACGGAGCTTTGTCAGTCCTTGTCTTTTGCAAGCATACAATATCCGGCTGATGCTCCTGCATCAACCTCTCAATCTCATTCGCCCGAGACTTAATTCCGGCCACATTCCAGCTTATAATCTTCATAAATGCGTATCAAATTGTATCGCAATGATACCACAAAACTACGAAAAACCGCTGACATATCGTGCTTTTAAGATTCTGAAAGCCATCATTCTCGCGAAAATTCACTAACTTTGCGTATTAAATCCCGAATGTGGAACATTGGCTATATTATTTCTCTAAAGTGAGTTATACGACAATACCCAAGCGGAGTGGCGTATAAACTCACCTGAATGATTAGTGTTTTAGAAATAAATATGGATTACAGATGTTTTTTCCTTGCAGGTGCCGGTGTGTTTGTTGCATAGCAATATAGGCAACCGTGTGAGCAGGTGTTGTATTGGCCGATGTCCTTACTGAGGATGCAACCGCAGGCCTGGCGTTGCCCCTTGTCTTTTGTGGCCCCGAAAAGCCACATATGAAGTGCTGGATCATCCGGCGCAAGTCGGGAGATTAAGTCGGGGTCTATGCAGTGATTGTGCTCTATGCCGTATAGAGATAGGTCAATCTTCTCGGCGCATGTGGCCAACTGCATATTAAGATTCATGTCCTGAAGCCCGGTGGCAAATTCCCGCATTTCAGATTCAGTCCATTCCCGGTAATAGATGCCGGCATTGCGTAGGTTGACACCAACTTTCTTATATCCGGCAATATCGGCGAAACTGAACACAAGTTTCTCAGTATAGCCATTCAATTCTGATGCAATCCGTTGAATCTTTCCGAGTAGTTCGTCAATGCCAATTTTATCCGTCAAAATCATTGGGTCGAATCTCCACACCACTCTGCCAAGTCCGTATCCGTCAACTATTTTTTTGAAAGTATCAATACGTGCATCAAGTTTGGGAACATTTACCTCGAGTCCTTCACATTCGTAGTCATTGAGAGTGTATTGGATGTAGAATCCGATTCCACGCTCCTTTAGTCTTGGCAAATATGGGATTATCGGTGCTGGATTTTTTGACCAAAAGACCATGAAACGGGTATTGGCAAAGCTCACATATGAATCTTTGCCGTTGTATGGATTTTTCCATATACAGTCCCCCTTGTCAAGTCGGTCGAAGAACCACGGCGAAAAGAACGCCGGAATGTCGGTTGCACGACTCGCGGACACAATCATCGGAGCAAGTGCCCTTACACGCTCGCCCGCTTCATTGAGTATCTCGATATGCCCGTGAGACTTCATTGTCTAATTAAATTCTACTGCAAAATTAACTGTTAAGAGTGCCAGATTATTACACTGGAATGTGAATAAAAGTAAAGTATGAATAAAGTCTTCTCAATAGATTTGTTTAATGTGATTTATTCCAGCCATTTATCTATCCTTGGCGCAAACATCTCGATGTCGCGTTGGGGTATGCCGATTTTACCGGCGTCCGAGCGCCATGGCTTCATTGCGGTTTTGAAGTGTCAAGCGTTTGCCGTTTAACTGGTTCAGGCCATCTCGCAGAAAGTGACTAACAATGAACGCGGTAGCAATTCCATCATATCGGGGCTGTCTCAGCTCCATTATGCGCAACCATATCAGTTGCTTATTTCAATGGCCAAGTCAGCCATTGTCAGACAAATAACCAAATTTGATCTGGCATCTCAGCCGTCGTGAATTTTATTACCACGGTAATAATTACGGCGGTAATAAAATTTGACAGTTATTCTTCTTTGTAGCAATATGAGTAGTCGATGCCTTTCATGATTATTTCTCGGTCATTGAAATACGCGGTCTTTTGGGAATGTAAGTCGTATGAGATACTCGCGGTTAATCTTTTTCCGCAGGTCCGCTTCATCTTTGATAATATATTGCTTTGCCATATTAGTTATTTTGTTTGCTATTCCTTTGGTGGAAAAGAAAACTGTCGTATATTTGCGTTTAGTGATATATGTAAAGTTTGGCAAATTGTCCGACAGTCTTTCTTATGTCCGTTTGTTTGTTATCTCTGATGCAAATACAAGGCAATACCCGTGTGAATTCAAAGTATTACGCGAGTATTTACATTTAACAGGTGTAATATAAAAAATTCCACACAATGAGCGCAAATACAATATTGGATCGAATAGAAACATTTTTAGAGATAGATGGCTCTTCCGCAAATAGTTTTGCAGGACAAATAGGTGTTGACCCTGGGAATATGCGCAAAATGCTTGCAGGAAAACAGACGATCACAGATAGGACACTGCGTAAAATTTCGGACACATTTCAGCTTAGTTTTGAATGGCTGAAATATGGCGAGGGTGAAATGTATAATAATACCAATTCCCCTACCCCTGAAATCAGCTATACGGATGGCGTGCCGTATTACGATGTGGATTTCCAACTTGGCTTTGACGAGATGGAGCATCCTGGAGCACCCAACCCCGAATACCTCATCCGGATGCCGGGATATGAAAGGGCCACATTATGGTGCAACGCCTCCGGCCACTCCATGGAGCCGGAGATAAACAGCGGCGACATACTCGCCATGCAGCGCATTGAGGACTTCTCGTTTTTACCGTTCGGCGACATCTACGACTTCATCACCACCAACGGTATGCGCACCATCAAGCGGCTCGGCCGCAGCGACAGGGATGGCCACTACCGCCTCATCCCCACCAACAAGGATTACGATGCGCGGGATATTCCCGTCAAGGCTATAGCGGTAGTGTATCGCGTTCTCGGAGCAATGAAATCATTTTAATTATATTAAACTATGGGCATACTTATCGCAATAATCAGTATTGCTGCAATAGCTCTTGAAATTCTTATTATAGTTAAGTTTTTCGAGCTATGTGCGGATGTAAGGAAGTTGGAATTAGGCGTCAGCGCTTATGCGGCCACTGATTCGATAGATGTAGAATCAGTGCGATTAGCGATTATTCTTGGAAAACAGGATGAAATGTATAATAAGATTGTAGGTAAAGCTTATGGTCTCATGCGGGAGCGTATGAAATATACTTCGGCAGCTACTTTGTACGATTCTAATGCTGTTAACAACTTGGACAAAAAGATAGCTTTTGCACGGAAGCTATTGGCGATGATGAATTTTGAGATGCCGCATGAGATGCAAAGTGAAGAGAATTTCAAGTCCTTTATCTCCGAGACAACAATTTAACGTTTTATATTGTATAAGAGGCTATGTCGTTTATGAATATCTCGCCCGCGAAGACGACATTGTTGCCGAAATGCACAGTAGTGCCGATAAACAGGAGATGCCTATTGATAAAATTGTCATAGGCTACAGCGTCACCGGCACAATGAAATCATTTTAAGATATGAAAAAGATTATTCTCACTTTATTTCTTAGCGTCTGCGCTGTGTGTGTTATGGCGCAGAATTACGTTGAGTTTTTAGGCATGCCGATTAACGGCAACACTAAATCAAAGTTTATAGAAAAGCTTACGGAGAAAGGGTTCACCTATAAAGGCGAAATGGATGGTTATGTAATGTACATTGGTCAATTCCTCGGGCATGATGCTTCTGTGACTTTGTGTCCTTCTGCGACCGATGATGGCATAACGGCGATTGGGGTTTCTCTAGACGAATTAAATCCAGTTAAGATGGGGCACCTTCTTGCGGAATTGACGCAAAAATATATGCAGAAATATTCGGATTACAATTATACCACTGACACAAAGTCCGGAGGTAGCACAGTGATAATGCTAAGAAAAAAAATGCCCAACGGCTTATTAGAGGTAGTTTCTTTGGAAACCAAGATAAAGGGTTCCAAATTCGGAATATCGTTATTTTACGGCTCCGGAATCCATCCCGATAACAATACCGCCACCAACAACGGCTACGGTATCGGCATGGATGATATTTAGCTGCTACAATTTTAGTTCGGGCAAGCTGTTTATCGCGGCTTCTTTGAGGCTATCCACGGCGCGTGTGTACTTCTCGGTATGCTTTAGCCCGCTATGCCCTAACAGGCTTGCCACGGTCTTTATATTTGCGCCGTTGTTAAGGATATTAACCGCAAATGAGTGACGCGCACAGTGCCACGTTATATGTTTGTCTATTCCGGCGTGTTTAGTCCAGTGCCGTAAAGCCTTTAGGCACATTGTATGTGACGGTAGCGAAAATATGAGCGCATTCCGTTCGCCCTCGCCAATCAAGCCTAACAGCCCATCGTTTAACGGTATCACTACACCGCTGGCACTGCTATGGCCTTTTGTTTTGGCTTGCTCAAAGCGCAGTAGCCGGTTAGAGTAATCGACATTCCCGAACGTGAGAAAAGGCGCTCAAACTGAACGCATTGACACTTATTTCTAACTATTGACACCTATCTCTAACTGCCCGTCTCTTTCCGATGCAATTATGGCATATATCTAATAATGAGCAGGTTGCGCTTTAAGTATACAAAACGGTTAACAGGGCTGTACGCACCTTCAATTTTAACAGTTTCGGCTCTCCTAAGCACCCATCTTTACTGAGTGCAAAGTTAGTAATTTTTGACTCAACCTCCAAACAAAATAGTTAAGATTTGGGGATTCGGTGCAGAAATGGCTATATGAATTTGGGGATTCGGTGTGGATTTATTAAATCAAATTTGGGGATTCGGGATATTATGGGTAACTTTGCCGTCGAAAAATAATTTGATTATGATATTCAAGAGGAAACTTTATAAGGAGATGTTGGAGTGGAAAGTCAACTCTCGGGGCAAATCGGCATTGCTGATCAAGGGCGCTCGTCGCGTTGGCAAATCTACTTTGACAAAACGATTCGTAGAATCAGAGTATGAAAGCCACCTTATAATTGACTTCGCTAAATGTCCCAGGGACGTTAAGGATTTGTTTGATGATATATCAGATTTGGATTATGTATTCGCTCGGTTGCAGGTAATATATAAGGTGAAACTAATCGAACGCCAGTCAGCCATAGTATTCGATGAAGTGCAGAAATGTCCCCTTGCACGCCAAGCGATAAAGTATCTTGTTGAAGATGGCAGATATGATTACATTGAAACTGGCTCACTTTTATCGATTCGACAGAATGTCAAAGATATAATGATTCCCAGCGAGGAGCATGAAGTCGTGCTTAATCCATTGGATTATGAAGAATTCCAATGGGCATTAGGCAATGAGGTTTCGATACCGATAATGAAAAAATTCTTCGATGAAAGAAAGGGCTTTGGCGATGCCGGAGCGAGAGGTGAAATGCGTAATTTGCGATTATACATGTTGGTTGGAGGTATGCCTCAGGCCGTCAACGCATATATCGAAACCAAAAATTTTGAAGATGTTGATACTATTAAGCGAGAGATTATAAATCTGTATGAGAAAGATTTCATTAAGATTGACCCCAGTGGAAACGCATCGAAGTTGTTCAAAGCTATCCCTTCCGAATTGACAAAGAATGCATCTCGTTATACCGTTAAGGCTCCAACAGACGGCGGTCGGACATCCCGTATGATGGAATCCGTTTTTGATATGCAGGATTCGATGGTTGTTAATTTGGCATACCATGCGAATGACCCAAACGTTGGAATGGCTCTGCATAGAGATGGAGAAAGATTTAAAATGTTTATGGCTGATACCGGTCTGTTTATTACACTGGCATTTTGGGATAAGAAATTCACGGAAAATATTATTTATGAGAAACTTTTGTCCGACAAACTGAGTGCAGACCTTGGTTATGTGTATGAAAATTTAGTGGCACAGATGCTCCGCGCCAATGGTCACGAATTATACTACTATACATGGCCATCTGAAACGAGTAATCATTTATATGAAGTGGATTTTCTTCTTTCAAACGGCACTAAGATAGAGCCTATTGAGGTTAAATCTTCCGGGTATAAGACACATAGGTCGCTTGACTTGTTCTGTGAGAAATTCTCTTCACGAGTGAACAAGCGTTACCTTATATATACAAAGGATTTGAGGAAAGATGGCAATATAACTTACCTCCCAGCATACATGACACAATTTCTATAGATTGCCTGCATTTTCTGCATTATCTGCATTTTGGAACAATGATTCTCTCCCTAATGACTGTTAAGAAATCGTATTGTTGAGGGTGGATTATTGAGTCGTGATATTCATAAATCGGCGGCTGTCAGGATATAACGGCGATTTTTATGTGTGCAAACCGCCCTAATGTCAAATATTCTTATTAACTTTGCGATAGGCTCTTATGCCGATCCGACAGCAATGCCTCCCGACCGAGCAAAAATAATTGGCATCTCCCGTCATCGCCTCTCCACTGACGGCGATGGAGTAACCACGCTTGTCGCTTTCCACAGCTGTCCGCTCCGCTGCCATTACTGCTTGAATCCACAATCGCTCGGCGATAGTGACCGTTTCAAGGAATACACTCCCCAGTCACTATACGATGAAGTCAGGATTGATGAACTTTATTTCATCGCCACCAACGGTGGTGTGACTTTCGGGGGCGGAGAACCTGCATTACGTCCTGATTTTATATGCCGTTTCCGTGAACTGTGTGGCCTGTCATGGAGGCTGACATTAGAAACATCACTGAATGTTCCGCAAGTGAATATCGAGGCTTTACTCCCGGTGGTAGATTCTTGGATTATCGACATAAAGGATATGGACGCGGATATTTACCGACAATATACGGCCGAGAATAATTCGCGTGTGCTGTCTAATCTACGCTTGATTGCCGAGGCAGACCGTCAGAACGACTGCATGATACGGCTACCGCTTATCCCTGACTACAATACCGATGCCGACCGTGAGGAAAGCCGTAAGGCTCTCTCCGCACTCGGCTACTCCAAATTCGATTTATTCACATATCAAATCCGCAAACATTGACTATGGCAAGCAAAAAGAAATGTATTCTCGGAATAATCATTTGCTCGGTATTATTGTGTTTTTCAGTAATACTAATTCCTTTGACCTCCGGGAAAGACGGATTCGCGTCACGATTGATTTATGCGCTATTCAGTCTTTGGATGGCTTGGGGCATCTATCGTGGACTACGGCATCTTTTCTATAACCCGATACATTCCCTGAATCCTACTTTTCAAGGTGTGGAATATAATCCGGTTCAAATTCCATTGAGGAAAGTGGCATTGGACTTTTTCAATCCACTAAAAATGAAGTTTCGCACAATGGGAAGCATCTTTATTGTCGGCTCTTTGGGAATATACACCTGTCTTGTCGGCCCAAAACTGAAATTTTATTTTTGGGCGTTTCTCATTCTGATGGTTATACTCAAAGGGTATCTGCTATTTCAGACGCTCAGACTTGCCAAAGGTAAGAATGAACTCGGAAGAGTTATTAACGATTCATTAGAAGATTATGCAGATGGCTATGAAGTTACGGAAGAAATGATAAATGCTGATGATGCGACAAGCGATGCCATTATCACACCGGTAAGGGAGCGTGTAAATGTATGTGGCACAAACGATGACTATACGCAAAATTTGACAAATTTTTCAACAGAACAAAAACATATCCTTGCAATCAACCATTACATTTCAGCGGTATATGGAGGCTCGCATTATGAGTTTTTTACCACTCATCAGGGGCGAGTTTACATGGATGCGATAGATGGTCTCACTGCGATAGGAGCAAACGAGTATGCCAATATATTATGGAAGGCGGCGGAAAAATTCGATGGAATAAACCATCCCGTCTATGACACGGAAGACCGCAGCGACATTATTGATGCTTCTGATATTGACTTTGAAAAAGATGACAACGCACTTTATGAGTTGGATGAATATGGAGATAAAATAGAGGCTTTAATGATGAGATATATCCGTAAACACCCATCCAAATTTATTTTCAAACAACCTTAAATTCGCTGACTATGGCACGAGGGAAGCAGACCTGCAAGATATTGAAAGAGATTCGCCGGCAGATAGCTGAGGCGAATGACATAGAGTTTGTAACGTCGGAGTGTCGCTACAAGGGTGACTGTCTCGGAACATGCCCCAAATGCGAAGCCGAGGTGCGATATTTGGAGCAACAACTTCGCAAACGTCAACTTATGGGTAAAGCCGTTGTGCTTGCCGGGTTATCGGCCGGAATGATTGTATTTTCAGGGTGTGGTGACACCTCAAACCAGAAGGCTGATGACAGTTATAGACTGCAAGGGGAACCTATGGAGCAGCTTGATGACGAGAGGGACTTTGAAGGCGAATTGCCAGTACAAGAAGTAATCGATTCAATTAGAGAAGCTGCTAAAATGAAAGAGGGAGAAATTAGCAGCACAGATGAAGCCACAGTATCGTCTAAAAATCAAAAGCAAGAATCAACTGCCACTAAAACTGTGGAATGCCCTGCATCTTTCACAAATAAAGAAGCATCTGCTTCAACGGAAAAGACGGAAGTGCCGATATACAATGTGGTTGGTGAAGTCGCAGAAACTCAACCAGAATTTCCGGGCGGAATAAGTGCGATGTTTCAGTTTTTAGCCGAAAATCTCAAATATCCACCAACTTGCGGTTGTGTTCAGGGCAAAGTGATTGTACGTTTTTTAGTTGATAAAACCGGAAAAGTTCGTAATACGGAAATTGCAAGAAGTAATCTGCCCGAGGAGTTTAATAAAGAAGCTCTCCGAGTTGTGCAACTTCTGCCTAAATTTAAGCCCGGAGAAAGAGATGGCATACCCGCTGATGTATGGCAGGCAGTTCCTATCAGTTTTCGTCTTATGGACTATCAAGAAACGGAATAAGCTATGGCACGAGGAAAGCAGACTTGCAAGATATTGAAAGAGATTCGTCGGCAGATAGCCGAGGCGAATGACATAGAGTTTGTAACGTCGGAGTGTCGTTACAAGGGTGACTGCCTCGGAACGTGCCCCAAATGCGAGGCTGAGGTGCGATATTTGGAGCAGCAACTCAGCAAACGGCAACTTGCCGGAAAGTTGGTGAATCTTGCCGGAATATCGGCAGGAGCCATAGCCATGCTTGCTCCTATTGCCGTGCAATCCCAGACTCCCGACACATCTTTGACAAAAGGATATGTTGCAACTCAAGCAATAGCCGACACCATCAAGGTCAAAGGAGTTGCATTTTGTGAATATACTGCACAAGATGGTAAGATCGCAACAGACACTTTAATTGGGGCAATAGTCAGAAATATAAATTCCCAAAAAGCAACACGAACAAATATCGACGGTGAATTTGAAATTGAGGCTTACATAGGAGACTCTATCGAGGTATCTTATGTTGGGTTTAACAATCAGATTATTGTCGTTAGTAACCGAGATCCTTTGAGAATCACGTTGAATAACAAGCGCGTTGCTTTGTTAGGCGAGGTTGCAGTCATACGTAGGCCAAAGAATATAATTGATTTGCATATTATTGATGAAAATAAAAAGCCATTCCCATATGAAGCTGTCACGATAGAACGTGTATATATTGATGAGGATGGTGAGGAAGATTCTGATTATCTTGACCCGGTATGGATTGAGGAAAAAGGGATATTCCGAATTTATTGGAATGAAGATTCTGACTTCCAAGACGATGGTGGCAAGCCACTGAAAGAAGCCGTATTGCGAATAGAGGTTGACGGTTACGACAATCCCCAAACAATAAAAGTCAAATACCCAAAACGCAACACAAAGAAAACCATCAAGTTCAAACACGAAAAATAGCATGATTGCTCCGATATACAAGCAGGATATTATTGTTGACAGAAATATTCATGAGATTATTGATTTCATGGATAAGGCGACTTTTCGCCCTGCATCAGCAGTGATAACACGACGCAGTTTTGTAAAGGGATTTGAGTTTAGAGGTTCGGTTTGGTCTGATGGTTTTTGTGTCATCCGCAATTCGGACTTACAATCATCTCTTGCACCTATGGCAAAAGCCTCAATATCTCCTGTAAATGAAAATAGCTGCGCCGTCTATCTTGAAATTGGACCAAGCATCCTCACAGTCGTCTTTATGAGCCTGTTTGCAATAGGAATATTAGCCATTGGAGCCACTGCCATTTACGAGATTATAGCACGCGGCCTGATTGGAGACACTGTGCTGATTATGACGGTTTTTATCCTGTTTGCAAGTGTGTTTTTCCTATTTATTCGTTTTGGCTTCTACTCCAGATATAAGAAACTGAAAAGCCGAATGATTGAATTGTTATCTTAAACGACTATGAAAATTCAGCTACCCAAAGAACGATTATTGCGGCATGGCATGATTATTATGCTTGTCTGTGCCGTTGTATTACTTGGTATTGGAATTTTCATGTTTATTGTAGGAGGAGTTTCTTCCGGCTATATTTGGCCGCGATTTGCAACTCCAACGGCTATTTCAATCACATGGCATACGCCCGTTTTTGCCGGATTACTGTTTTTGCTTGTAGCCATTTGTTTTCTCTTTGACAGCAAGATGACTAAACAAACAGTGAAAGAAAAGCAAACCTATGTGCTTGATGAAATTAAATATTTTCTACAAGAAAAAGGCTTCCAGAAAAGAGGTTATAATTTCTTCAAGAAAAATGGAAAGATAGGATATTGCGTAAATATACAATACGACAAAAGGAATAATAATCAAGTCAGATTCACTTTGAATGTCGGAATATTCACTGATGATTTTTGGTTGAAACACTTGGATTTCAAACATACGGGAATAATACCAACGTTTCCAAAAGAACACGATTGTGCTATAAGAAAAAGAATCGGTGAATTATTACCTGAGCATAAGGATAAATGGTATAGCATCAACGCAAAAACTGATGTCGAAGAACTATGGCAATGTATTGAGGTAGAGTTAACACAATATGTCATGCCATTCTTCGCAAAATACATTAAAGAATCCTATGTTGAGTCAAATCATATATATGAGAAAGGGAGAAAGCTATGAAGCCGATATGGTACATAATTGGCATTGCTTGTTTTCTAATCTCTGCAATAGCAAGAATGGCAAACTCTGTTTCTGATGTACTGGCCGCTGTCGGCATTATCGCAGCGATTGGTTTGCTGATTTGGCTGTATGAACGGGGATTATTGACAAGAATACTCAGATTTACCTCGAAAAACAGGAGTGCAATGCCTCAAAACCTAAATGCCAGATGTTATAAACCGGGGATGAATTAAGTTGTACCATTGTGTATGCCAGGATTTTTCGCTAATTTTGCGTTATGGCAGACGAAATTTTGAAAAATATAGAGATGTTGCCTGACGAGGTGGGTTTGTATCTGACCTCAAGGCAATCGTATATACGGCTAAGGCTAAAGCCTATCAAGCGGCTGACCTCTACAACGTGGCCAGTAATTGGCTTGTGGGCAGACGCATCGTTGAGCAAGAGCAGCATGGAGAGGCTCGTGCCCAATACGGGAAACACGTGATTGAGATAGCGTCCCTTACACTTACTGCTGAGTTTGGTAAAGGTTATAGTATAGCCAATTTGAAAAGTTTTAGAAAATTCTATCTGACATTCAAATACTTACAGATTGGGCAGACGCTGTCTGCCCAATCTGCTGATAGGCAAGTCTCAAAAGGGCAGACACCGTCTGTCTTTTCTGAGTCTGACATTCAGCGGATACCGTCCGCTGAATTGGAATTGGCGCAGATTCTCCCGGCTAATGTATATACGCATGTATGATGAGTTGAAATGCACTTCTACTGACAACCCGACAATCGGATTGCTCCTTTGTTCAGAAACAAGCAAAGACTTAGCTCGTTATTCCATTCTGAAAGACAGCAAGCAGATATACACCGCCAAGTATCTAACATACCTTCCGACCAAAGAACAACTTGCCGCCGAAATTATCAAGCAGAAGGAAATTTTTGAACTGCAAATCGGCAAGAAATTTGACTAATAGCACTTTGCATTATCTGCATTTTGAACTATGGCTCAGATTAACGATTTTCTTTCGCATATTGACTTTGAGGCTATGCGCGAGTATTGCATGGCTAACGGCAAGGCCGTTCGCTATGCAAAGGGAGATTGTTTTACAGAGGTCGGACGTGTCGGAAGATACGTTGGCTTCGTAAAATCGGGCTATTTCAAATATTGTGTACTGACATCAAAGGGCGATTATGCTGTCACAGGCTTCTCGTTTGTAGATGAATGTATTATGGATTTCACCCGGTCTTTTATCTTCGATAAGCCATCCAAAATTACAATAATCGCAGGTTGTGACTCCGAGGTAATGCAGGTCCCATTACGCGCATTTCGGGATTTCATCTCAAAGGACAATCCCGGTCTCATACCTCGTATGTCGGCAGTGGTCTTGGAAGAAGCGTATGGCCGTTATCTTCATCTCTATCAAAAATCGCCGACAGAACGTTATCATGAACTTGTTGAAAAATATCCCGATGTATTGGAGCAAGTAACGCTTCGTGACATTGCCTCATATCTTCTCGTCACGCCAATTCATCTTAGCCGCATCCGAAAGAAATTAGGAAAATAGGATTAAAGAACTCGACTCTAAACATTTGTTTAGGATTGTAATTTTTATTCGCTGTAAATTTGCTGATTAAATCAGCAAAAGATGAATATACTTATTATAGGAGCGACCTCTGGAATTGGATATGAGTTGTGGAAGCATTATACCACGACAGGTAACACAGTTGCTATTACAGGACGACGGAATGAACTCCTGCAACAACAGATTAAAGACAACCCGGACAATACTGTTGCCTTTCAGTGTGATATTGCAGACTTGTCTTCGTTTGATTGTATGCTGAAAAACGTAATGTCAAAATTCGGGCATCTTGATTTGGCAATAATTTGTGCCGGAGTTGGAGAACTCAATCCAGAACTGGAATTATCAACTGAACTTGCAACTATTTCAGTAAATGTTAATGGATGGACTAACGCGGTTGATTTAATTTACAAAATCTTTGAGAATCAAAAATCAGGACATCTTGTTGCAATAACTTCCGTTGGTGGATTACAACCTACGCCGATAGCTCCGTCTTACAGCGCATCGAAAGCATTTCAGATAAACTATATCAAATCGCTCCAGCAGAAGTCAAAGGGAACATCTCTTGTCGTTACTGAGATTCGCCCCGGACTTGTAAAGACACGGATGGCAAAGGGAGATGGGCTGTTTTGGGTAATGCCTTTGGATAAGGTCGTAAACGAAATTGTAAAGGCAATAAACAAGAATATGAGGCTTAAAATTGTTACCACCCGTTGGCGTATCATCAACTTTTTGCTTAAACATTTTGTGTGAGTCGGAAACCGATTGGGTTTCGATAATTTTCATAAATCGGCATCTGTCAGGGTATAACGGTGATTTTTATGGGCGCACCCGGCCCTAATGTCGAATTTTCTTATTAACTTTGCGATAGGCTCTTATGCCGATCCGACAGCAATGCCTCCCGACCGAGCAAAAATAATTGGCATCTCCCGTCATCGCTTCTCCACCGACAGGAAGCGATTATCTCTTTTTGTGCTATTGATAATGACTGTCTGTTGTCACAGCCTATGGATTTAACCAATAATATCTCTATAATGACAGCAAGACGTAAATACATACGGATTATATGTTGGTCAATAGTCGTGATTTTGATAGTCATGGCCGGTATTGTTGGGGTTATGATGGCCTTTTTTACGGCGTCTGCATCTTATCACCACAGCCAAGATGAATATTTCTCAAAGGTGGATTATCATTTGGAAGGTTCTGTAAAATCATATCGTAATGTCGGTGGCACCTATTATCTGATTGAGTTTATGCCAACTACATTTGAAATAAACAAAAACAAAATTAATAATGGAGATAGCCATGTCGGAGTCTATTCTTCAGATTCATCTTCTGTGATGATTATTGCATCAACACCTTTGTCTTTAAAAGATGATATTGAATGTGTTGAAATTAGTTCAAGGAATAGACATATAATATTTAATGATTCTATTTGCAATACTTTAAGGACTGCTGGGACATATGAAAATATTTTGCCCAGCTCGCTTAACGGTAAGTTTATTAAATTTTGAAGAAATGAAAGCGTCACATATATTCACGTATATAATTGAGCGGTTGAAGAGTGAGGATTTCCTTATGAATTTTAAGTTCAGGAAACGAGACAACTGTTTCGTCTGGCATGAAAATGGCATTGGTCGTATGATTGAGTTGGATCGTTGGATAAGAGATAATATGCTGACAATATATCCAATATATATGGTGCGCTTTGATATATTGAAGAAATGGTTTGAGGCGTATAGTTTCAAGACGCTGCGGGGCCAACGAGATAATCCATCGGTTGGCTTTAGCGGTAATATGCTTAAAAGACAGGACAAATTTATTTTTACGGAGTCCACTATTGATACGGAATATTGTAAACTATGTGACACTATTAAGGAGTGTACTGAGATAGTGTTTAGTCATTATGCCAACTTACAGAATATGTATGATCGCAGAATTGTACCTATATTGGAAGGCAAGCAACAATTACCGGATATTGGTGCAGATTGGGCATTTGAATATTTGACATTAACACGTATTATTTCTCCGAAAGATTATGAAATAGTAAAGGATGTTATTATAAGGCAAATTGAGTGGATGAATAAAAGACAAGAGCCGAATATAGTAGAGTATTATCCACGACTTGAGGAAATAATAGATTCAATGGAGCAACAATTCCCAATAGATTGATAGATTCAAATGCTATGGGCAAGGTATACTTAATTATAAAATGGCTATTTTATCTACTTGTCGTATTAGTGGCTATTGATTTATGGTGTATTGCCATATCAATAGTTTTTACTCTTGTCGGTATGAATGAAAAGTGCTTCCTGTTAGTCAAGATATTTTCAGCCATTCTTCCGGCTCTAATAATTTGGTCATACGCAGCTTTGTATATTATCATGTATCGAAGAACGGAATATGAAGATATTATCTCGGTTGTATGGTCGAAAAGAATAAGGCTTATAATATGGCTGACATTTGGGTATTACAATACATACCTTCTATCACTATACTTCGTGAGATTCAGATATTCACAGTATGAATTGCTGCAATATCGTGTAAATGTGATATACTCCGTCTTGTCAATGATCCCTATTCTGAATTTAATAGTATATTGGAGAGCAATTCATGAATCGGAGGTTCGTTTATCCTTTATACAAGCAGCAACACAGTATTTTAATGGAGAACTCATGTCGTATTTGATCAAGGAGAATTACCCACATCTTCTGCATAACATAGAAAGCCAATAAATATGAAGTCTGACAGCAAATTATACCGATTCTTTCTTGGCGAGAGAGGAACAAGAGGTTTGCCAACTGTGGCTATCCTTATAGTTCTTGTGCCGTTTTTAGTTTTCGGATTCTTTTTCAATAATAATAAACGGGAGAATTTGGCGAATAATCCAGGTTCTACAAGAGTGGTAATCGAAGAAATTTCAAGTGTTGGTCAAACACGTCATATCCATTATCATCTGCAAATTAAAGGGATTAATTATGATGGTAGCGGAAGATTCCTGAAAGGGTTGGCCGTTGGTGATACTATTGGAGTCATGTATCAAAAGGATAATCCCGCCAATAATATGACTGTCTATGATTACTACGACCATAGCGACGATAAATGGCTTGTTATCATAATTATTTTGGTTGCCGTTTTAGGCATATATCGTTGGTCAAAAGTAAGAAAAACTAATAACACGATTGAGATACCACAAGATAGAAATGCCAAATGTCAAATATACCGAACTTCAAAGCATTACATCTTCCTGACGGTTTATTATAGTATTGCAAGCAAACCAATCTATTTTCTATCACATGATTGTACTGATTCAGAATTTGAGAAAACTATGTTTGACTGTCTTGAAACCAGTGTCAAGCGCAGATATGAGGATATGAAATCGTCTGAGTTAATAAAAGCGATGAAGCAACAGTCATGGCGGCAACTGTATCTGAACTCCACCATGTGCCTTGTAGAATATAGCAGAAAAGAATATCTTGGAGATAAATTGTCAATCGAAGTTGGCAAGAGGCGTAAAGATGTTCGAGGTTTTGATTGGGACAGTAGTCGTTCCCGGTCATTCGATATGGAAGAGACCGAGTGGCGACAAACAATAGGAATTATCCGAAATATTTTAGAATCAACTATCAATGAATCTGACCGATAAAGAGATTGAATCAGTTATTAAACTTGATTCAGAGAAAAGATGTGAATATGCCATAAGACGAATTGCAGATAATGAAAGACTATATTCTGCGAAGTTACCTGATGGGGATTATGCGATAATTCCTTACAACAATACGTATCTTTTCCCGGTTTGGTCGGCTTGTCAATATTGCGAAAGGTGTATTGACGTAAGTACCATGCAATGTGTAGAAATCAGGCTTGATCAATTTGTAAATGAGATAATAGACTTGATTAGTAGTAATGAGTGGGAATTGTCAGTATTTCCTCTTTCAAATGGAGATTATGGTAAAATTACTACCCTCAGCGAATTTTGTGAGAGCCTGAAGTCTATGTTAGAGGATTATGAATAAATCAAACAACTCCCCATGCTCACGCACAGGGAGTTGATGATGTCCGCAAAAAAGTAGCTATTTGCGGCTCTTGGGGTCGATGATATGCTCACCGTTTTTGGCTCGGCGCATATTTTCTTCAAGGAGTTCGTAACTGTCCATTTTGGCAGGGTCTGTTTCCTTGACTTTCTTTTCAGTGGCAACCTCTTTCAGAGAGTGTGGCTGCTCATCTTGCGGCTTCGGCTGCCAATCGTCATGAGGGTGGAAATAGAGAAATTCAGTCCCGGCTTTCTCTTTCTCCACAATAATGGATTGCCATGCCTCGCGCGTTTCGTCACTGCCGTTTAGAATCTCTTTCTCGATACGGTTGGTAAAGTCAGCGTTTGGACTTATTATACGTTTAAGACGATAGAGCCATTCCACTTTCAGAAGTTCATCGCGTTCATCTTTCACCTCAAATGCCCACCAGAGTGTGACGCATAGAATCACGACGGTCACAAGATGCAGGATTATCAGTTGGGAAAACCTCTTTTTGTGCCATTCAGTCCTATCGCAGAGTTCAAGACTTTTCTCAATGCGACCAAGCCTTGAATTGATTGCCGAGGCATCGTCAAGACTTATGCCCGGTGCTTTCAGTGCGCCACGGTTGAGAGCGTCCTTTGCGCTGTTCTCAATCTTGGGCGAAAGAGTTGAGATTATCTCATGCGACACTTTTTGAGCCGCTCCGTTTGCAGCCTTGTCTGCCACCTCCTGCATATTGAGTTTGGCAAGGGCTTCAAATCCTTTCTTGATTTCGCCCAACCCTTGCAGGGTAAGCGACAGTGTGCTGTTGAACGTCTGAACCATACCGAAAAGCCTGTTGATGTCCTCACTCTTTGCAAGGTCATCAGGCAGATGAATTTTCAACGGTTCCGCAGGCTGAGGTTCCGGCGTGGTGGTCGGGAACATCGGCTGTTTTGGAATGGAGCCGATAGCGTTGTTCATTTCCGTTATCTTGTCAAGGAGCGAGTTCTCCAGCCTATCGATTTTGCGGCGGATAAGCTCCATATCGGGATTCTCGCAGAGAATACTCTGATTGCTGCTGTCTTTTTTTGCCATAGTGTATCAAAATTTAGGGGTGTTACGTTTTTCCTTTTTCGGATGCGTGAGTTTCCACGCTTCCAAAGATTCATTCTCGTCAGGAGTGCCGGGGCCCGGTTGGAACAATCCGCCAATGAACTGACCGACACCGTTGCCTATGTCTGCCGCAAGATCTAAAGCCGAAGCAGCGGTAGCCTTTACCGCTCTGACTGCCTCATCTGAAATTGCGGAGGCTTTCGGTTTTGTAGTTCCTGCATTGTTCGTTGCCGTCTTTTTTGACTGAGTCCGGTTGGCTGACTGCGAATTGAAAAGGCGGTCAAGATTCCTGAACTTGAACTGCTCTCCGACATCAGAACCTTTCACCTTATAGTCGCCAAGTTGGAAAGAAACGCCCTGCATCTCGGTAGTGCCACGGTGGTATTTCGGAATGATTGAGATGTTCTTTTTAGCCAGCTCACGCGCAAAACTATTCCAGTCGCAGGCATTTTTCAATGCTTCCGTGGCGGCGATTCTTATCTCAGCTTTCGCTCTCTCGATGCCGTGCAATTTCTCCAAATCGGGATTCTCCTGCTTGGGCAGAGCGAGTCCGTACTTCCGCGTCAACGCCTCGCAGACCTTCTTATTTTTGTATCGGTTGCGCCCGCACTCCATCCGTTTGCCGTTATTGCCAACCATGTTGAACACGATATGGCAGTGCGGTTTGTCGGTTTCATAGTGGCGAACGATGAGCCATTGGGTCTTGTCGAGTCCCATCATCTTGATGTAATCTTTCGCTATCTGAAGCATCTTTTTATCGCTTAATTTCGGTCTGTCCTCGGCGGCGAAAGACAAAGTTATATGTCCGGCAGGATTGCTTATTCGATGGTTCAGCATCGACTGCGATTCAAAACTTGCGATTATCTGACGGCGTTTCGTACCCAACAATCCGTCACATCCGAGTATCTTCCATGTGTTGGGAGTGAAGATTCTTTTGTCGTGTTTCTCGCGGGTGACATAGTCAACCTTTGAGCCGAACGACCCTGATTTCAAAATTTTTCCTATCATCGTTGTGTACGTTTTTTGAGATTTATAAGGATGTCGGCCACCATGTCAAGGCAGAAATTAGCCTTGTCTTCAATAGCGGTCAACCCCTCGGTATTGCCCGTATGGGCGATTTGATTGAGATTCGGTCCGAGTTTTTTCAACTCGTGGATAAGTGCTTTTTCCTCGTCAGTAAGGAAGGCTATGATGACATCTTCCAATGCCCGGATGCGGACATATTCAGCCTTGTTCATACCTGCCTTTGCCGAGAGAATATCAACGCGGTCATACTCGCCGTCATTGAAACTTACCTTGACATACCTGTCTCTTTTTGCCGTGCCGAGGCGCGGTCTTCCATTCGATTTATCCATATCGTAAATCATTGTAATCGGTGTAACCATTATACCGGAATATGCGACCATCGGGAGGCAGGCAATCAACCGTCAGGTGGTCGGATTGCCCCCTTTTGAGGAACTCAAAAGGTATCTTGCAACTACTACTGAATCAGGCTGCGCAGCATACCTCCGTTTCCATCCCTGACGGGACTCTGTGCCTCCCGATTAGTCGTTTATTTCCGGCTGTCAATTCTCAGAGTTTGCGCCATGCTTCGAGATCGTCGCCGAATAGGTCGAGATGCTCGCAGATGATGCGCTCGGCGTAGCTGCCGACGTTGGCACCACGGTCTCCGAGGATTCGGGCATAGCGTTCAAGACGCTCCCATGTGGCATCGCTGATGTTGAGCGAATGTCGCTTGACAATCTTCACCGGGATAAGATATGTTTCCTTGTATTCACCGAACTCCAGCTTACGCTGTTTGATACCCACACGCTGTTGCTTGGGTTGTGGCGTTACGATCGGTTCATCATTGAACAGATTGGCGGTGTTGTCGGGAGTGTTGCGGTCGTTGCTGTTAACAGCAACATCAGAGTTAGCGGTGTTGACAGGCGTAGCCGAGTCAACGGAATTGGGAGTAATATCAGATTTCATAAATTCATCAGATTTGGGAGTTACACAATCGGTAGATGTTTTGCCAGTCTTTGGTGTTGACTTGGCGGTAGAGGGAGAGGGTGTTGACTGAGATTTCTTGTTAGTCATATTTTCTCGTTTTTAAGGTTTGATAATGGTGTATCGGTTGTCGGGTCATACCGTTCAACCGACACTAATTCGAGTTGCAGGTCATCTATGAATTTCTGCAACATTGGATACTTTCTAATCATAGTTTGCAGCACGGCTTGGTCAGGCTCTATTTGTAGGAGATAGTCGGCAATATCATATCCGGCTGACTTGTCGGTATCGTCTGCAACATCATCCATGAAGTTGAAGATGATGGCTTCGATACCGAGCGACTTCATCAATGGCAGTTTCTGCCGCCACTGCTCGGTTGCGCCCAAATCGGGATAGAGGATAACCTGCCGTCCCCGGAGAACCCGGAGTGCATCAGCATTAAGACAACCGTTCTTACCGCCTGTGGCGAGCCACACATATTCGGGCAGATACCAACTCGCTATCAGTGCCGTCTTCTCGCTCTCGACCAATGCAACAGGCTTGCCACGGTTCATCGGCAACAGATGCTCACCGAAAAAACATTGACGGAGACTGTAGTCCGACAACTTCATCAGCGAGTGGACCCACGACACATGGTTGAATGGCTCCTTGACACGCTTGCCGCTCTCGGCATCGTAGAGCATAACTTTCCCGGTGCGGACACGCCCGTTGATGTCGGTCTGCCAGAACACACATGACCCCGGCCAGTGCTTCGATGTGCCGACACAATACTCTTTCATCATCCGCTCCGCATCACTGGCTCCGAACTTCGATTTGAGGAACAGAAAGAGATTGTTGTTGTCGTAACCGTGCAGAGTCTGTGAAACAGTCTCTGCCGCGATGTAAGAGGCTGGCTTGGGCGGCTCGGTCGGCGTGGCTCTGCGGGCTGACGGAGCTGACCAATCGGAGTGCTGAGGTTTGTGCTGTGGATTGCGATCAAAATATTCCTTTGGTGTGAGGTGGTAGCCACAACTCTGCTCATGGTCACATCTGCCGACATCATCAGGAAACGTGACATGTTTCTCGGTGTCGATGTATCGTGAGAAACAGCGTTTCTTGTGACAGGCGGGGCAAGTATGGCGGCTTCCAACCCCACGATAGGGTTGAAGAATAAATCGGTGTTCGCTCATAGTTCCATCAAGATTTTGGTTGCACTATCTGCATTATTTGCAATTTGATGGGTCGAAAATGCGGAAAGTGCAGAAAATGCAGGTTGATAATCATAATTTCGCATAGACTCCGTGACGCACCTTTTGGAAATGGATGCCGGTGAACCGCTTGACAAAATCCTTGAAAGTCCGCTCTGCCATAGAATTGGCCGTTGCAATTTCAACGCCTTGCTCGGTTGTGAACTCCTCCGGCAATGCAGCTATGACAGCCCGTTGCAGTTCTGACAGCGACAAATCCTTGATTATTCCCTGTACCCGTGTTGCGGTAGCCTTGAAATAATTCACAAGACTTATGGCGTTCTCCACCGAAACAAGGTCTATATCAGTCTTGTCCGACTCGCCACAAGCCCATCGCGCCATCTGGATTATCAGACAGAAGCGTATGGCATGGAAGTCGAACTTGCTGAACACACCTTTCAGCGCGTCATTCACTTCGCGGTTGCAGTCCTCGGTGTTCTCCCGTTGCCATTGATAGAGCCGTGTCTTTGCCTCCGGCGAGAAACTGATGATTGTCGGGATAACCTTACCGTCTTCATCCGTTTCGTATGTCATTTTCACAAGTTTGCCGATAATTTCAGTCCATGAAGCCTCTATGTCGAATGACGGTTCGTTGTCGCTCCACGCCTGTTTATCCTGATTGTTGGCGATGACAAATAGGAGTCGGTCAATGAAGCCGTTGGAGCTGCGGCTGCCTTGCGCGAGTTCGTTGAGGATGCCGTTCTGGATTGTGCCTACCACCGACACAAAAGGTCTGCCGATATATACGGAGTCTTTCGCTCCCTTGCGGTCAGAGAATATCGGGTTGGCATTGTAAAGTTTCAACCAATACTCCTCGTCAGAGCCTTTGTTGTAGCGGTTGAAATTCTTGAACCATCCGGCCAACTCATCATTCCACATGCAGATGCCGCGCAGATTGTGGGAGTGTATAAGCATCATGGCCTCCGGAGTTGCGTCTGAAATCAGGAACCGTTTGTTAACAGGCATTACCGGACGTGCAACAGGCCTTTCTTTCATCGGCAACTCGCATTGGCGGTTGTACTCTGCAAGTTCTTTCTTATAGATGCCGTTGTTACTATCATCAATATCGGAGAATGGACGGATAGCGAAATTCAACGGATGCGACTTGCACGCTCCCGGTCTGCCGACAAGAGCCATGAACAGAATCGCGCTCTCATCCCATTTCCCTTTCAACCGTGCGAAGTGGGTGTTGCCGATACCAAGACCGAGTGCCACGAGCATAGCTCCGGCAAGATAGTCCACCGGAAAACCGTAACAGTCGTTAGCCTCGCGTATAATACGCTGAATCTTCATCGGCATGGCTCCGAGAGGAAAATCACCGCCTCGCATACTGACACTCATATCCACAGCCTTTCCGAGTATGAGCATAGGGTCAACTGAATTTCCCATAGGCTATCGGCGGTTAATGGATTTAGCACGTGTGCCACGGCTGATGTCGGCCTCCATTTCAGAGAAAGACATAAATGAGGATTCACGCTTGTAGCCTCTGACATGCTCGACGAGTTCACTCTCAATAAACCGCCACGCCTTTTCGCCCGGTATCTTGTATGCCGGAATTTTTCCGTCACGCGCAAGGTTATACACGGTGGCTCTTGCCTTGCCGAGAATACGGCAGGCCTCAACCATGCCGATGAATTGTGTTACCGACTTACGGTTGTTTCTCTCGGAGGTGAGTTGAGCGCGAAGCTCCCTCACCTCATTGGTCAGCTCCCTTACGAGATTGACCAGCGATGACACTGCGCCCGGCAGCTCATCGAATGTTAGTACTTCTTGTAACATAAAACTGGCGACTCCACTTTTGTATGGAATCGCCAGCAAAGTTCAGAAGTGTTTCAATGGTGGAATCCGTCACCCGATTTCGAGCAAAATCCACCACGTCTCCACCATGATTTCACCACATCGAATCATTGTAGTCATCAACCTCTAAAACGTTGTCTCCCGGACAGTAAGGTTCTAATCCCATGTCTGCGAATGCTGCTGCCATAGCAGAATTGGATTTCTTTGAAGATTTTGTTGACTTGGACTTCTTTTCGGTGGTTTTTGACTCCGATTTTGTCTTTGTCGATTTCTTTGAAGCCGATTTTTTTGAAGTGGTGGTATCGGTGGATTCATTCACCTCTTCATCTTCAGTCGGAATTTCAAAATGCTCAACATCCGTATTGATTTTTATGATTCCTTGGGTTGCATTGCAAGAAAGTTTTCTTTCGATGGTACAAACTTCGACATCCTTGAATTTTCGAGCAAATACCTGTTTAAGAAAGTAGGCGGTGTGTAGATTATATTTTTTGAAGGGTTTTGCCACATTCCAACCGAAGTGCATCATGTCAGTGGTTGTCAGTTCATCCGGTAGATCTATTTCATCTTTTTCGCTAAAAGAAGGAACACCTTCTGCATGGATAAACTCAGTAACGGCATTTATTATTTTTTCTACGACCTTGCTATCCATCAAAGGAGATAATGTGTAGCCGATATAGAGAATTACGTTCTCCTCTTTTTTATAAGCCTTTTCCTCCTGCTTACGTTTTGCAGCCTCCCTACGTCCTTCATAGTCTATGACAATCTTTTTGGGAGTAGGCGTTTCAATTTTTACAATTCCTGATTCGATTGTTTCAGTGGGTGCAGGTGGTTCAATCGGTTGAGCCAACTGTTGAATATGCTCTGTCGTCAGAGGAATCGGTTCAGGTTCTGCGGTTTCTTGTAAGGGCTGTCCTTCTTTGAGACCGAGCCAACGAAAGAAAGATTCGAGGCCGGAAACGATAAGTGTGCCAAATTTCTTTGTGAGAAATTCATGCAATGCCAGATACAGCAAGCCAAATAATGCGATGATACCACCGAATATGAGGTTGGCGTTGAATGTACTCATGCCACCGGTGTCGATGGCTGATTGGCGGGCAAGTGCGGCGAGAATTAAGGCAGCTATACCTATCCAAAGCCATAACTGCCAATGGTCGGGGATTTGTCCGTTCTTCATTCTGTAATATTTATGTTTCTAAAGATTTCATCAGATTTTATAACACAATGGTTGTGTAAGAAGTTCACCGAAAAGAAAATGCCACCCCTCGGTGTGAAGGATGGCATATAAGATGTATTTGGTGTAGGCCTATTTCAGAGAAATGACATTGGCTGCTTCTCGTTTTCGCTCGTCAACTACTTTTGCATAAATCTGAGTGTTTTTTACGCTTCGGTGAGTGAGCATCTTGCTGATGGTCAAGATGTCCACGCCATTTGCGGCTAAAAGTGTGGCGAAGCTATGGCGCATGGAGTGGAACGTAACCCGTCGTGTGATTCCTGATGATTTGAGCCATTGTTTCAAAGGATGATTGACCATGTGTTTTTTAAGGCCTTTGAATATAAGCCCCTCTGAACGTTCCCCACATAGGGCAAGCGTTTCATCACTGATAGGGAGATTGGCTTCCTCTTCCGTTTTCTCAGTGCAGATTCGGATCATATATCCACCGTCCTGTCCGAGTTGGATATGTTCCCATGACAGTTGGAGAATATCGCTGATGCGTAGTCCTGTCATACAACTGAACAGTGTCGCTTGTTTGAGAACCGGATGTTTGCAGGGAGTTTCAACAAGTTTTTTGACTTCAGCGAGAGTGAGAAATTCTTTCTTCACCTCTTTCCATTCGATTTTTTCAAGGAAGTCGTTGACATTCTCCCGGAGGTATTTCTCTTGATAAGCCATTTTTAGTAATGCGCGGAATGTTGACCAATATCCGGCTGCTGAGTTATGGGCGATGTTTCTTCCCTTGCCGTTGTTGCGTTGACGTTTGGCGGAAAGGAGATAAGTACGGAAGCCTTTGCAGAAGTCAACGGTAAGGTCGCAGAAACGGCATTTCCCCTTGCAGTAGATGTCGAAATGGCGATATACACAATCCCATTTCTGATATTTCTCCCTGCATTTGGTCTTGAAGTAAGCAAGGAAGTCCATACGTTGCTTCTCCTTGTCGAGAAAGTCAAATTTCTCGTTGAGCAGTTGCTCGAAGCGACGGCAACGGATAGCCTCAGCCTTTTCTTCCATAGAGGCGTTGAACTGACGCTCTCGCTCATTCTTGGGAGAGGCATAGATGTAGATGCCGAGTGTTTCACGGCGGCTCATACGGTTGGTATGAGGGTTGCGGATTGCGGGATAGAAGTCGAGGTAGAGCGATATGCGTCCACCTGAGATAGCCTTCTTGCGAAGGAAAACTTTAGTGCATGTATTCATACGCAGTTGGGGTTAATTAAAGATTTGAGGGCAAAGGTAGCAGGTGCTTCAACGGTGGAATCCGACACCCGATTTCGGCGCAATTCCACCCGCATGCCACCATTATTCCACCACTCAAATCATAGGTGGAGCAAACAGATTATCAAGCTCTTGCTTGGGTATTTTGATTATTCTTCCGGTTTTTACTTTCGTAATGCCGTGGGTCTTGATGTAATGGTAAAGTTGGTCGCGGGTCATGTTGAAATGCTCCATCGCTTCCGCCATTGTGTAGTATTCCGGCTCATCAGGTTCTGCCGTTCCTTTGGCTATGTCGAAATGCTTTTTGGAATATCGAGCCTCGCAACCGATTTTCTTTTTCGGTATGCGCTCTTTGGACACAAGATTGTAGATTGCGGACAGAGTCATTCCATACCGTTCTTGAATTTCGGCAGCAGTGTACCATTCCGATATGTCCTCTTTTGGTTCCTGACTTGCAAAGAAACGGTCAATGTGTTTCTTGCTCCAAAGGGTTTTGCCGCGTTGCAGTGTCTTCGGAAAGTTATTTTCTTTCGCTACCTTGAACAGCCATGAATTGCTGATACCGAATTTTTCCAAAACCGCCTTTGTGGTGTAGAATTCGGTGATAGCTTCTTTCTCTTTTGCCGGACGCAATTCATAGAGATGCGAACCGTCAAATAAAGAATTGAGGCTTTCACGGCTAATCAGAGTTTTGCCCTTGAATTGAAAACAAGGGATAGAATTGGCCGCGAGATAATTGTATATGGAAGCCCTGCACACTCCGAGCAATCGGGCACATTGTGCCGGATTGATGAATGGACTTTCATCATTAAGTACAGGGGCATTTGCTTTCTTCTGTTCACGCTCTACATGCTCTTTTCGCTTGGCATCCTTGTAGGCATGTTCGGCACAACGCTTGCAACAATATCGCGTGGCGCATTTGCGGGCGGTGAAAACAGAATGACACCACTCGCAGGTTTTTGTGATTTCAATCGTGCTACTCATTCGATTTACGCTGTTATTTCTGTTAATATTCTGTTAAAAGTGTCTAACCGCGTCTATTGGTGTCTAAGGGTGTCTAAATCCTCTACTACCTCTTTGACTGGTTAGCCTCGGTTGAGTGGTGAGATACAACCGAGATACAAAAATGGGCGTAAAATCGAGCAAAAACGATTAAAATCGAGATTTGCGACAACAAAAATGGCACCCCGTAAAGAGTGCCATACTAATAGATTATGCTAAATTGTGATAGTTGTTGATAACTAACTTACTTGCCGATGCAGTGCATAGAACTATTTGTCGCTCAAATGATTGCGGTGCTTCCGTTACAAAACTGTATCTCGGGGGCAATCCTCAGCTTATCTATTTTCAAAAGTCACTTCTCAGCCCCTTCATGGGGCTGCTTCTTTGTGGGTACAAAATTAACGATTTTCAACGGGTTTATCAACCCCTTCTTTGTTAAATTCAGCAATCGAGCCAAGATAGACGATTAGTGCATCTTTGGTTTTGTGCTGAAGCAATCGTTGGTCAATCTCTCCCGGATTGTTCATTACGTCATCTCCAACTTCTCCGAAAGTCATAGTCATGATGTGGTCGAGGACACAGTAGCCGGGAATGCCGAGTCCATTGACGTTTGGTAGCCAAATCTCGGCATCAGGGTTGCACTTTTGTAAGTACTCAATCAGTTCCGATACCTTTATTGCCTCTAACTGATTACCTTTACTCCTTTTGCAGAATAGATTATGAGTATTACTCATTAAATGAGAAGAAGTTTTGCTACTACCGATTTTATTACTCATTTTTGACATAGTATTCGTATTTCTACTCATTTTCAGTCGTCAGTTACGACTGCTTCCAGGAGGTTAGTTCAAACGGTCAACTACTATCCATGATTTGGGATAGTAGCCGGTAAACTATCCCAGAACTATCTCAATTATATCCGAAATTAGGGATAGTTTTTGGATACTATCCCCGATTCTGAGGATAGTTCTCTACGCTATACCACAAACGGCCATCCGTGAGAATGGTTGATTCATTCTTCATTTCGGTCATTATGTTTTTTACAAGAATCGTATTCTGCTCATTGGTGTTACGGCTGGGGAGAGTACCTTGTAGGTATTCGAGGATGGCGTCTCGTTTGGCTCCGTCTGTTCCAGCGTTCTGAATGTACTGTAAAACCATGTGCTTGATTTTGTCTCGTTCAAGACCGCGAACACGAGTATAGCCCGGAAGTTGTTTGGAGGCTTTGGCTACCCCAATTGATATGGTGTAGCTGGGAGCTTCGCCTTCAATTAAGCCACGCTTCAGCAGATCTTGCGCAATTTCTTCATCTATACGGTGACCTTTTTGTATGGCGTCGAGAGAGATACAGTCATGGAGTGTGAGAGTGTCGTTCTCTTTTAGCAGTTTGGTGTAACGCTCGTTGATGGCGTTGCCGTAGATACGCACCGCGACCTCTTTTTTCTCGTTATCAATCTCATAATCGGGCATCGGGAAGCGACGTTCCATCTGATTGGTGAACATCTTCTTTATACCACGACTAACGGTGTCAATCATATTGAAATGCACCATTGCCTTACATAGACAAGCGTTGCGGAAGAAACGCTGCGGTCCTTGTGTTTCAAGTGCATTCTCCAAAGTGCCGGGGATGAATGTTCCTCCATTGGCATAATAGAGGAATCCCGGATTTTCGACAAGGTTGATACGCTGTTGCAGAGTATAATCTTCGTGGGCTATGCAGTTATGTAAAGCCTCGCGGATGGTGTAGTCGTCATACTGCTTCATTGTATCGGGGAACAGTGTGCCGCCCGGCATCTCTCGCAAGGTCAGGTTGTGAATCTTTGCAAGAATCTCATCAACAGTCAGAATGAACGGCACTGAGAAATGCTCATAGTCAACAACCTCCTGCTTTGAGTCGCGTAACGTCCATGTAACCTCAGCAACTGCCGGACGCAGTTTGCTGTCGCTAAACATTTTACCAAGAAGAATTATAGCAGCCCGGCGTAATTTGCCGTTGACCATCAACTCGCATTTGCTTAGAAACTCTTCGTCAGTCCATTTGTTGACTTCCTCGACCGGAATACGGTTATGTACCTTCTTGAACATCTTCCGAGCCTTGGCGATGGCAACTTCATCAAGGTCATCAATCGTCGCATCCGGAACAATCTCAGCCGACCAGTCCGGAGTTGGGGTTTGTCCGCGAATCTCATCCATTTTGGATTGATTCATCGGTTTGATGCTCTCCCCATCACGACAATAAGCAATCCCTTTCCATGTCATCACGATATTTCGCGGCGAAGCCGGAATTTTTAACATTAGAATCCGTTTACCCTCAACAACAATCGGAATAATCTCCCGAAAAGTCAATCTATCGGCAGTATGCTGAGAGAAATCATGCTTCAGATTATTCAGAGCCTGCTCGCCATCCTTATAGGATGTGCCGACAATCGTGTTTTTCTTCTCATCGTAGCCAAAAATCAGCCACGCGAAATCCAGACCACGCAGATTCGCCTCGTTACTCAACGCCGAGAAATACTCACCGAGGTCATCAAAGTCGAAGCTGCGCTCCGCCTTCTTGAACTCCACCACCTCACTCTCCTTATGCTGAATCAGCGAGTGAAACATGTCTATATATTGGTTGTTGTCAGTCATAATTTACTCTGTAATCTTTTTTGTGATTCTCAATCGGATGATTTGATACTGTCGGCCTATCTACATTTTGAAAACTGATAGTTGTCCGCCAAGCATTAGGCATTGTTTGAAGTAGTTATCGATATATCAACTTAAGATTGTTTTCCTTAAGTGCATACTTGTTCCTTATAACAATATATTTGGTTCCGTTAATTTTAAAATAGATTCTTCATAACAGACATCATTATTAAATATTAGCAGTTCTTCTCCTATTTTATTAGACGTACATTGTGCAAGTTTATATGATATTCGATTAAAATTTTTATATAAAAGATTTATTAACTCACAATTGTCGTATGAAATTAGCCACTGTTTCCTAAGCTTATTTACCATTTGCGAAAGCATCGCATGATCTAACTCGGTATAAAAATTCAAATACAAATTAGACCCCTTAATTACGTATGGTGGATCTATGTAAATGAATATATCACGGTGTTTTCGATTCATTTGCTTTAAGAAGTCAACGCCATCGATATTGCTAATTTGGATATCTGCTCTTCTTTGATAAATCTTATCAATCCGACTAATCAATTCTGTTTTATTAAATCGGGCATCAATTTTATACTTTCCTTTTTGCGCCAATCCACCAATTACGCCACCTTTAATAACGCCAGAAACGTTTGTTCTATTTAAGAAAAAAAACGTTTTCGCTTTTTCTATAGTAGTTAATGTTGATGGTGTCGCAAGTAAAGACTTATAGTATCTCCACGTATCTACGTCTAATGGCACATTTTGAATCCATGAACAAAATTCATCTTTTTGATTTAACACACTATACCAAAAAGAATATACCCATTCATCTAAATCATTTAAGTATATTTTTGATACAAACCCGTCCATAAGCAGATGCAAGGCTAACCCTGCGCCTCCTGCATACGGCTCAGCATATTCAATTCCAATCAAATCGTTTTCATAAAACAATTTTGACAAGAATGAGAATATGCAGTTTTTGCCGCCGGGATATCTTAATGGAGAATATAATCTACCACTCATAATTCAGTATCATTATCTTGCGTATTATCTTTACCATGAGACAATGATAACATTGCCCCTAGAATAATCGATATTGCAAGAGTTTGATCATAATTCTGAGAACTTCTATAACCGTGAGCACCGGTTTGTAGTAATTGGGTGAGAGATTCCTTGGTTACATTTTGAGACGACAGTAATGTCTTTTGATTTTGGTCAAGTTGTTTTTTTGCTTCGTCAAAATATTTCAACACATAAGGTTTGATATCTGAACTCTTGCGAGTAGAATTAGCCGTCTCACATAATAAACGCAACGCCATACGAATGAGCGCTGAGAATGATTTTGTGAGTTTTTGAGATTTGTAAAAGCGATGTAAATCCAAGATGTCACGGTAAAGATTATTCACCTGCCCTGTCTTTAGGTATAGATCCTTCCCAAAGAAAGGCATGTCTGGTTCTTTTACTCGTTTCGTCTTCCTTATTGGATCCGAAGTTGTAGTGGTTGATTGTATGGAACCATCCTCAGCAGAATCGGTCTTAGGTTCCTTATCATATTTAACCAAACGTGGGGCTAAAGAGAAATCTTTATCTCGGTTGTTTTCGATAATATCCTTGGTAGTTTGAGATAATGCCTCTAAACTTTTTCCTCGCATTTTTCGAGTGGAAATTTTCCCCTCTCTAATTTTTGCGATAATATCATCAAAAATACCCCTTAATTCTGTTTTGGAATGCTGAGAGAGCAGGGTGCCTGCCTCTACTTTAAGTCCAAGCTTTTCCAAATTTGAAGGGTTAAGGAGTTCTTTGCGAACAAAACCTTGGTTAAGGATGGGATTCGCAGAAATAATTCCAGTAGCCTCATCTATAATAAGGAAATCACTTTTATCTCCAAGATGATACTTTGCTATAAAGTAATCTCGCTCAAGTGGCTTCCAACTTCCTGAATCACCATGCTTTCTGAGAATACTTTTTAACGCAATTGTTTTGTCGCACACGTTGCACGGAATTTCTACAGGGAAATCTGGCATGAATGGTATTGGTGAACTCACCTCCACTAATCCATGAAATATCTTGCCTAAGATTATTCTCCTATTGCCATCATATACAATTGGCTTTTCATTTTCATAAACAATGGTCGGCAGCTCACTGAAATCATAGAATTCGCCCATTGTTTTAGCCAACTTTTCTATATCCCATGCTCCATCTCCGTTAGAAAGTGCACGATTTACCACATCCTGATCGGACGCATTTGGAGAGATTGGATCTCGCGGATTCTCAGTCCACAGTACTAAGTCCGCAATTTTAATATATTTTATCTCTTGATTCATGTTTCTTCGTTAATTAATTACTTCTTTTACTATTTGAAGCATTTTCCTGTTGTTGAGCTGTGTGCGGAAATGCACATTATAGCCTTGTTCCGAGAGATTCTTAAAGAAAATCTCAGCACATTTAATCTTAGCCTCTTCTATTCCGCGCAACGTTGATTTATTCTCAACATCCTTGGTCTCAACCACAATATTCAACTCCTTTTCTCCACTTTCGCGCTTAACCACATACATGAAGTCGGGGCTATAGGTACCACCTGAGATTGTAGGGATAGCTATACTGCTTCTTGGAATTTTACCATATACTACAACTTCTGCGACACCGGACAATCCTCCGTCTATGTCAGCCTCAATATTGTCCAATTCCAAAGGAGAATCATAGGCTTTACAGTCATATAGGTACTTGGCAGCAGGGTCTCCTTCCTTGATTTTAACGCCAATTCTGCCCTGCGTTATATCTTCCTTTACACTACCGTCTGCATGAGTCAAAGCTGTAGCAACAACCATTCCATTGGTCTTCCTGTAATTGAAGCGTCCTTGTAAAGTGGAGATTTTCCAATCTGAGAAATGCTGAATTATAAGGCTAATGGCCTGTTCATTAAAATGAGCAGGTTTAATTTTCCCATTCTTTCTGACATGTTTACAGATTGCCTCATGAATAATCTTAACTGAGATATTTGTTGAAGCAGATACTCTTTTGAGAAATAAGCCATAAGGCAGTGGTTGATTGATAGTGTACTGAACACCGGAACTTGATGTTGCAGACATCGTTTCTCCATCACTGCTGACTTCATCCCTTCGGCTTGATATGATTTGGTCTGAGAAGATAGTTTGTGTTCTGAAGATATTATCCAACGCCTCCTTAACTTCATCGTTCAGTTCTGAATCATAATTAATGGTGTAATTTTGATTCAGAACACTCCATAGTTGTTGTATCTCTTCAAACTGAGCTTTTCTAATCTTTACAGCTTTATTGGGTGATTTATTTCTGTCCTTGACTTTGCCTGATTCAAGACCGGTCTTAAACAGTGGATATTCCTCAAAGAACTGTGAACGTGTCTGAGGATTAATGCTGTGTTCCAAATCAACATAACCCTTAGTCATAAGCTCAATCATCAATTCCATGTCAGTCTTACCCATCTTTTTGGCAATAGCTCTGATCAGCTCAAGTGAAACAGTTAGAGATCCGGGCACTTCACTGTTGATTTGATCTACGAGTTTCTTCGCAAAGTCAGCTTCCGTGAAATCTACGATATAGTTGAGCGTAAACTCTTGATTGGAGATACGATTGCCACACTCATCTACCGGAAGGCGTAATCCGCGACCCACTTCCTGCAGTTTGGATATATCGCTTCCACTTGAACGGAGTTTTGCAATGGTGAATACATTGGGGTTATCCCATCCCTCCTTCAATGTCCATTTGGAGAACAGGAACCGACGGAGCATATATTTCCCCTCCTTATCCCTGAATGAAAGCAGTTTTTTCTTGCCGTTCAGAATATCATTGATCTCTGTTGCAATGTCTTCGTCTGACGAACTGTTGTCCTGTGCAAAATAACCGGCATGGCAAGCCCTGATATTATCAAGGCTGGCTTGCAGATATTCCTTATATTCTTTTTCCTGTTCGGAGAGTTTGCCTATGGTGTCAATCAACTTCTCTTTCAGCAACCGTTCAAATGCTTCAAGTATGTACGGTTTCTTTCCGTCATCGTCCTTGCGGTAGGAAGTTATATCGTCAATGAAGAACAGTGCAAGTGTCTTTATTTTGAATGTCCTGCCGGAGAAATTCTCTCTTTCTGTTTCGAAATGACGTTCAAGAGCAAGCCTTATCATCTGCTCTTGATAGGAATTCATAAATATGTCAACAGTCATTTCCTCTCCGACGGTTTTAGTCTGTCCGTTGGAAAGCTCGATGAAGTTTTTATCAATGGCTGAGATGGTAAGTCCTGCAAACTCTTCCGCAATTTGTGCCAATGAATCATTAACTCTTAGTTGGAAAGTCCGGGTGGGATTATCGGCACTCTTATATTGGAATGTCGCCACTTCATTCTTTTTCACTGAGAGAAGTTTCACTTTCTCCTCCTGTTTTGACGAAGGTTCAAAATGCTCTTTGGCAACACCCTTGATAAGACCTTGGTTGAACGACTGGCAGGCATTCAGGTCATAGAGAAGATTTTGATAATCCTTTACAACCTGCTTATTCTTCCCTTTCCCGATTGTCACTTCCGGATAAGTCGCGCCAAAGCGGATTATACACTGAGGATTGAGCCTATCCATAATGACGGAAAATGCCTTCTGGTCCCTTGCAAATTTATGAGGCTCATCGATGATGACAAAAGAACGGGTGGCTTTGAGAGCATCGTAAGGACAATAGAAGCCCTCAACCACAGCCCCATAATCGTCACGGCTGAGCATATAGTTTTTCTGTTCCTTAAGTAACTGCATATTTACTAAAAGAACAAATATTTTCTTTGTGTCTCTACATGAACCTTTTACAAATTCACTGACAGCAGCAGGGAAATACTGTCGCCCTTTCTTTTTCTTCTTTGGGGTGTCAAGTGTTAGAAGGTCAATCTCAGCATCGTAACCACATTCATCACGGAAATGACGCAGTACATAATCATCTTCCATGAACTGTCTTGCCCCGGCTTTGATAGGAAGCCCCGGAACTGCAACAATGAACTTATTGATTCCGTACTGACGGTGAAGTTCATACATTGTCTGTACATAGACATATGTCTTGCCTGTTCCGGTCTCCATCTTGATGTCAAGATTCAGACAACCGGGAGCAAGTGAAAAGCCTCTGTTCTCAGGGTAAATCTTATTCTCTCTTTGCACGGCACGGATGTTGTCGCCCACGCCATCCTGGAAAATAGTAATCTCAGGGTTGGCATAATACTTAGTGGGCGATTTAATCCATGTATCTTTGAATACACGGGCTATGGAGTCAACAGCCTTCTGCTGATGTTCCAGCTTTCTTTGCAGAATCAACTCCATAATCAGTAGCGAACATCAAAGTTAATATGAAGATTCTTCTCTCCAGCCTGTACGGACTGAAGACTGTCTTTCAGACTTGATAACTCTGTCCAATCAAAGGCATAGCCATAAATGACAATATTCTGTGGATTGAAATCCTTATCGCTCTGGAATCTGTCGAGCAAGGCGCCAATCGCTTCGTCAGACAACGAAGCGTTTACCAAATATAAATGCTTGTCAATATAGTAGGCAGTATAACCGTCCAAGTCCAATTCCTGTACATCAGGAGTAAGGCCGTAGCCGTCCCTGACAAGCCATGTGGCAAGTATAGTTGGAACGCCAAACTCATCAACAAGAGACGAGTCTCCGGTTATAGCATCAGGATTGAACTTTTCAATCTTCTCAATTTGCGTGGATGTCGGTTCCACGAGTGTATAGTGTTTGAAACCTAAGTCACCAGCGAAATTAGGATTAGTTCCCTTGATTTTCTTTGCTGCGCGTTTGATACGCTCAAAACCAATATAGTCAAGCAAAATCGGATGATGATGGGTTGCTAAAAAGTCAATTATCTTTTTTATTTTGGGTTTCTCAGTTGTTGGAGCGTTATCATATTTCTCATTCATATCAACTGGCAGCTGAACCGCAATAAAACGCCTATTCCCCTTTATAGAATTTAACTGGTAGATAGCATCGGCCATGGTTCCAGACCCAGAGAAAAAATCTAAGCAAACAGAATCTAGATCAGCTCCAATAGATAAAACCTTTTTTATAAGATAAGAAGGTTTTGGAAAATCAAACAAATCCCCCATGCCATATTTCTTCAATTCAACTGTACCTTGTTCTGTGATAACGCCAGTTTCATCCCATGTTAAAACATCAGAACTGTCATCGTCATCGTCATCATCTATGATTTCGGTTTCAGTCCATATCGTTTTGGCTTTATAAGTACCTTTTCGATATTTCTCATATATTCCATACTCGCCAGAGGCTTTTTTACGGGCCACTACATTACTGAGCATTGAATCTTCATCGTTGTTTTTGGCAAATTTCTTAGTTCCCCATCGCCAACAGCTTTCTCCACCCTCGCTATTTAAAGGGAGCACACTGAGAGGAAACTCTAATCCTTGCTCTAATGAAACAGGAGAATAGCCATTCTCATCAATCAAATTAGGATTTACAAAAATTGGATAAAAAAGATTCGGACGGTTGAACTTCCCATACTTGGGATTCCTATTCCTAAGTTCTCTTTCTGAGAACTCCCCAATATTGTCTTTTTTTATGTTTCCACTAATTTCTTTAATTAGTTCTCTTACTACAGCATCTTCTGTGCGGGAATATACCAATAGATACTCATGTGTTTTTGCTAATTGCTTATACGTTTGTCCACGTTTATTGGATTGAACAATTATTTGAGCTAACATATTCTCCTCTCCGAATATATCATCGCAGAGAAGTTTAAGGTTGCTTTGTTCGTTATCATCAATCGAAATGAAGATAACACCATCTTTTGAGAGGAGGTCGCGAGCAAGAAGTAGGCGAGGCAACATAAACATTAGCCACGCGGAGTGAGTGGCCGAGCCGCGTTTTGTCAAGTCCAATACTCTTTCAGCCTTTTCCTGAGAGATACTGAGTTTCTCAGAAAGTTCGGCAGCAGTAAAATTGAAGGAATCGTTATATACAAATCCATCTGACCCCGTATTATAGGGAGGGTCAATATATATGCACTTAATCTGTCCTGAATAGGATTTCAAGAGGTGTTTAAGCGCATCAAGATTGTCTCCGCTGATATAGATATTCTTACTGTCCTTGTTTTCGGGCAAGTTGTTATGTGCTTCGTCAGGCACAACTACTGTAGTTGTGTCGAGTGAGGCTAACATACGGGCATAGTTCTTACCGAGGAACCGAAGCTCATATCCCTCATCAGAAACGTCTACCTTATCTTTCAAATATTCTCTGAATCGTTTTATGTCAAAAGTTCCATCTGCATGAAAACAGGCAGGGAAGTTCTCACGCAAAATTTCCAGCTCTTTAGAACCGGGAACTATCGTAGTGTTTGATTGTATTATATCTTTAATCATCAGAGAATATTTTTAATGTTTATCAAATCATCAACTGCAACTTCCAAAAGCCGGGCAATTTTAACAAGGGTAGGTAAATCTGGCTGGGAGCTGTTTGTACACCACTTTGAAACGGTCGAAGGATTAACTTCCAATTGCTCACATAGCCACTTATTCGTCCTCTTTTTCTCTGCTAAAACTACTTTCAAACGGTTTATATCAGTTTCCATGTCAATAAAATTTGTTATCCGTCCACAAATTTAGTGAAAGTTTTTCACACAACAAAATATAGTGGTAAAAAAATTCAGAACTACATAAACCTTAGACGGACATAATACGCCACGCCGGCGAGGAAGACTCGTCGGCGTGGCGTGGGAGGGATTGGTGTGGACTATTTCAGGGGGAGGCAGGCGATGGGGCTGCAGGGGATGTTTTCGTCGGGGATGGGCGGCATATTGGGGTCGGCTATATACTTGAAGTCGCAGATACGAGCGGTCAGGATGAGCCATTTGGAGAAGGCGTTCATCTCTTTGCGGATACGGTCTGCATTCTCAGGATTGTGTCGTGTACCGAGTTTGCGGTCGAAGACAACGGTCTCGACAATCATTGTCATGTCGGGGAGGTTGAGGTGGCCTTCGGAGCGTTCCCACAAGCGGATGAAGATGTTGTGGGTGTCGTCGCGGTAGCTGAGGGTTGCGCCTACGCAGTTCCAGTTGAGAGATACTTCTTCGGGGTCACCGTCGAATACGAGGGCTACATAGTCACGGAGGTCGAGGTAGAAATCGTCGATTCTACGCTCGGTAAGGGTTGAGATACTTGTCATATAATTGATGGGAGTTAAAGGGTTAAACATGCGATTTGACATTCTGTTACTTGGTTGTCGGCCTCTTCGGGCTGACGGTCGGGGTCGGCGATGTGGCGGAAGCCGTTGGCTTTGGCTGCCTCGCCTGTCCATTTGCACAGTGCGAGTGCGTTCTCCATGCTGTCGGCTACGGAGAATACATGAACGATGAGCGTCATGTCAGGTATGCCGAGGTAGCCGTTGGAGCGTTCCCAAAGACGGTATTGGATGTTGAAGCCGTTGCCGATGAATCGAGCGGTTGCTCCGACACTGTTCCAGTCGAGCATAAGCTGGTCGGGGGTTGCACAATAGTTCTCTTCCATGTACTTGCAGAAGTCATAGAAGAAGGCCTTGATGCTCTTTTGAGCATCTGCCGAGATGGGGAGGTTTGATGTCATTCTTTTCACTTTTTGTTGGGGTTGTTCTGAGAATTAAGTTCGTTAATCTCATTGTTAAGGCGGTCCCGTTCAAGAGTCGAGCGGCGGAGTTGCTCCATGCGCTGCTCATGTTCTGTGACCATCTTGCGAATGCTATTCACTCTGTCTGGATCTTGAAACCAGACCTCGATGCTGTCGAGTCCTACGCCCGACACGCTGCCATTCATCTGAATAAGACGATATTTTAGGTCTGTGTCTGTGTACTTATCTATGTCATGACTCTGGATAATAATCCACACACCGAGAAAGATGCTGATGATGAAGCTGGCGACCACACAAGCGAAACATTTCCATGAGTTGATGTCAAACTTGATAGTCTTCTCAACTTTCTGTATTTTGGGCCCGGCATTGACGGCGGCAGTGTTAGACTTGACAGCCGCTTCTAATTTGGTAATAGTCGTGCCCAACGTACTCAGAGCCTTTGCGGTTTCGGAATCTTTCTTTTCAATTTTGGTTCCGAGGTCAGTAAAGTTTTGAGAGTAGTCCTTTGGCTTAGGAATGCCCGACAAATCGGGTTCCGGTGCCGCAACCTTGAACTGAACTTTTTTGAGGCAGTTGGAAATAATGTCCTCAAAGAACTTGACGTTATACTCGTTAGTCTGAACCTGTGAGCCATCAGACTGTTTGGCTTGACCTCTCTCAAACTTGTTGCAAAGCTCCTCGAAGAACATATAGACGGTGTTGAGGTCGATATTCTTGTGGCTTGTGGTCGCGCTCGAGGAAGGGGTCGGGAGAGCCGGATTCTTACCCGTTTCTCCCTGAGATGTTGTGAAGGTGTTCATTATACAGATCTTCCTTTTTTAGGTTTACGTCGGCGACTCTTGAACCATGTCGTTTCTGTAACCGGTACATTATCGCCGCTTGAATGAAGTTGAAATAAGTTTAGACCGAGGCTGAAATCCTGCGACTCGTCTCTGTACTCCTGTTGTGGAGCGTGAGATTGCTGTGGCATCGGCTTCTGACGTTCCGGCTGAGGCTTTATTCTTGGCTTGTTGGCCTCCAAAGCACGAATCAGTTTGGAATAGCTGCACGACTTATCAATCTTTGAGCCATTGAACGCATATTTACCCATCTTGAAGCGTATTCCCTGTACCTTGTTGGTGCTTCCGTTGTTGATGAGGGTACATTCTACACCGTGGCTCTCAACAGCCGCGATGAAGCTGTTGAAATCATTGTGTCGTAGCAACTCAGCCTTGATGATGTCGAATATCCGGTAACGTGTTCTATCCGGCTCACGTAAGCGATTGCGTTTGACGTCATCTTTGCCGGGAGCCATATACAGTCCTTCACGCTCGGTAATATCCCGACAAACCCGCTGGCTGCGGAAACGCTCGTTACTATCTGATATAGTCTTGCCGGAATTGCTGACACGGTTGAAAAGGATATGGCAATGCGGGTGCTCCCGGTCATGGTGACGCACAATCAGAAATTGAGTGTCGCGGATTCCCATTCGCTCCAGATACTCCAGCGCAATTTGCCGCATATAGTCATTGCTCATGCGTGGGGCATCATTGGGCGAAAAGCTCAGCACGGTATGCCCGACATTCTTTGCCAGTCTCGGATTCATCTCGGCTTGTGCCTCGAAGCTATGGGTAATGCAGTCAATCGAGTCGAGCATCAGACCATCAGCGGCGATGATTTCTGCACCTTTCTTGTCATTGAGAACGTATGTAACCGCACCTCTGAATTCCTGACCTTTCTTCAACTTCGACATCATAGGCCAAAATGTTTGAGGGCGTTGTCAAGACGGGCGCAAAGCTCGCGGTTCATCTGAGCTGCAAATGCGTACCCGTCTCGGTTGGCGACATGTGCCGTCTGGTTGAGATTGTTCTTCATGCCGCATACATCGCGCCGGAATTCTGCGAGTTCGGGAGTCATCCGTTCCTTCACTACAGAGTGTACCACGCTCTGCCGGATATACTCTGTCGGAGTCATCCCGGCTTGTCCGGCCTTGGTCAAAAGGTCGAACTTCTCCGCCGTGCAGACTTTCAAAGTGAAGCGGTAACGCCTCTTCTCTGTGGCTGATTTTGGAGGTCGGCCACCTTTCCTCTTTGGAGATTTCTCATTTGTCATTTGCGAGAAAATTAGAAGGTAATTCGCCACTGGTGGCGACTGGTTGATAAATAGTTTTAGACCGGCGGAATGCAAGTTTAGCCAAGCCGCCGGAGGTGGTCTTCGGCGGGTTTTGGTTGTCCCAAAACACTAACTTGCTCCTGTCACTGTAAAATCCACTGCGAGCTTTCGGCATTACGAAGTACCGCTGAGAGAAGCAGTCTCTGAGAAGCAGTCTCTGCCCTGATTCTATACCCTTTTGATACTCGGATGGTGTAGTTCTGCAAGCCATCGGTGTGTCAAATCGAAGAGTACCGCAGTTTCGGCAGTTTACGCAGTTTCTAAAGTCAAACTGCTGAATCTGCAGATACTGCATGAGGTCAGAGTTTGATGTAATTCCCATGCTTCGACTTTTGAAAAAGTTTGCCGTTGAAGTTCTTCAGAAACTCCATGAGCGCACGCTCCGACATGCCGTTTTCCGCAGCCACGGCGATAGCACTCCCAGTAGTAAATTCTGGAGGTAAGGCGGTGACAATGACCAACTGCTGTGCGGTGAGCGAAAGCTCTTTGAGAATCGTCTGAACTTTCTTGGCTGACTCCATAAAGTATTCAGCAAGGGTAATGGCTCTCTCAACTGAAATCAGGTCGATGACATCTTTCCCGGCATCATTGCAAGCCCATCGTGCCATTTGTATTATCAGGCAAAATCGGATGGCGTATATCTGCAATTTGCAATAGATGCCGACAAGGGTCTCGTTAGGTTCTGTGTCACATTTGTCTGACAAGTTATGCTGCCATTCAAACAGCCTTTCAAGAGCTTCTTCTGCAAAGGGGATTATGACAGGAAGAATGTCGTTGTTCTCATCGTAAGCACATTCAATGCACATCAACCGGGAAAGAATATTTTGCCATTCATCGGCGACATCGAATGTTGGTTGTTTCATTGACCATCGGGTTGACAGCTCGTGTTTGAGTATCACGAATAGTATGCGGTCGATGAATCCGTTAGCCGAGCGTTCACCTTTGGCAAGTTCTGAAAGGATGCGTTTTTGCATAGTACCGATAACCGAAATAAACGGACGCTTGATGAAGATGGAACTGCGGGAACTTTTGCGGTCGGACATCGTTGGCTTTGCACTGAATACCGAAAGCCAAAACTGTTCCTCAGAGCCGTTGTTGTAGCGGTTGAAGTTTTTGACCCATGCAGAAAGCTCGTCTGAAAGAAGACACAGACCACGGCGGTTTTGAGAATGAATGAGGCTCAGACCCTCCGGCGTTATATCAGAAACCAAGAATCGGCGGCGGACAGGTTCACGGGGGCAGACATCAATACCTTTTTCTGCACGTTCCTTCCGGCTCATTTCCAATTGGGTCTGATATTCCAGATACTGTTTCTCAAAAATTCTGTTTTGCTCGTAGTCATGTTCTACAAACGGACGCATAGCGAAACTCAACGGATGACTCTTGTTGGCTCCGGGTCTGCCGATTAGTGCCATATACAGAATGGCACTTTCGTCCCAACCTTCTTTCATCCTTGCCAGATGAGTGTTGCCCACCGCGACTGAAACCGCAACCATCATCGCTGCTCCGACATAGTCGATAGGAAACCCATAGCAATCGTTTACCTCCCGGATGATTTTCTGAATTTTTGAAGGAAAGATGCTGATGGGGAAACCGCTACCGGTCAGATTGACGCTTAGGTTGATGGCTTTGTTAAGGATGAGCTGAGGTGTAGATTCCTTACTCATAGGCGACAGGATTTGTTTCTACCTCCGGGACGAAGACCCTTGTTCATCTCGGCTACCATCTCGTCATAGGCTTGCGCTTGTGATTTCGGCTTGCCCGATGCCATATAATCGAGCAGCTCGCTTCGGATAAAGCGCCAGCCTTTGCCGCCGGGACTCTTGTAAGCCGGGACAACGCCGTTTCGCGCCTTTTTATAAAGAGTGTTCTTACACTCTCCAAGCAATGCGCACGCCTCTTTAGTGGATATAAAATCAGGCGTGACTTTTTGGGGTGGGGAGAGCGCGTTGCGCAACTCCCTCAGTTCACCGAGCAGGCTTGTTACCAACGCGGTCAGATATGTTACCGCTTCGGGCAACTTATCAAAGCTGATGGATGTTTCCATAAATTTACAACCGAACCCTTGGGAAAACGGCACGCCGACATGGCATATCCGTGTCAAGGATTCGGTTGCAAAATTACAGGGAGAAATAAGGGTGAACAATAGGGTCTGAACCAACTCTAAAGCGTCTCCAAAACGTCTCTGAAGCTATAAATCAGTACTTTTCTCCGGAGAAATTGAGCGGAGATGGTTTGGAGATGGCTACTCAATAACATGAACCAGACAAATCCGGGAACTCTGTAATCCCGTCCAAATCATCGTCTAAGTTGTCATCATAATCCTCTTCACGGAATTTGGCGGCAGACGCATAAGCTTTGTCATCATCTGTCATCCTTCCCGATTTCGAGTCTTTGGATGGGCTTGCATTTGGCGGCTGTGGAGTTTGACTTGATTGCTGCTGCCTGTATCTTTCCTCTGCCTTTTCTCGACGGTCGGCTTGAGCTTCGAACTTCTTTTGTTTCTGCTCTTCCTCAAGCTGCTTAGTCAATTCACGCTGATTCCTCTGCTTCTCTCGTTCCAACCGATTGCGATAGTTGGGACTGAATTCTTTATTTATTTTGATAATGCCTTTGTCTGCGTCCAGGGTCAGTTTCCCTTTGATTGTCTTCAATTGGAGATCCTCAAAATGCTCATGGAATGTGCTTTGCAGGAAGTACGCAGCCTGAGGTCCACTCTTGCTAAAGAGTTGTTGCATATTCCAGCCATAGTGATACAGGTCTGTTTTGGTAATAGGAGAATGAGTTTCCACTTTTTTGTGGACAGTCTCACTTGCAGATAATACCGACCATGTCTTATTACCAGCTCTCTGAAACTTCGATAACCGGCTTATGAGTATCTCCAGATTTTCTTTGGTCATATAGGGGCCAAGTACTTCGATTGTGTATAGACATGCCTCTTGGAATGTACGTTGCAATCCTGCTTCAATCTCGTTAGCAGCATTGGCGGCAACATTCGACAGGTCAAGCATATTTTCGTTGATAGTCTTGACTAACTCCTCTTTCTCGTCAGAAACTTTTTCAGCTTTGACTGCCAAAACCTCGGTCAACAGCATTCTTGCATCCTCTCTCGTAAGAGGTTGACTCTCGGTCGTTGTCTGTTCAATTTCGGAGTTTTTGTTCTCATTCGTTGAAGTGTCCAGACTTGTAGCGGTCCGCGGAGTTATTCCGCGTTTCTTCCAACTCTTCTTGACAAAGAAGTCCGTGAGTTCCTTTATCCCTTCATGGATAAGGAAATAAACTCCGATACAACTTGCCAATACCATGAAAAAGAAGAAATTGGCGTTTAAGTCAGTGTGACCTTCACTGACAATCTTGTTTCTCACCGCATACGCAAAGAAGAGACTCATTAGAGCTACGAAGAATAGCATCAGCGGATTGTGGCCTTTAATCAGGTCTTTCATTCGATTTTTATAATTCTTAAATTGTGCTGAATTTTGTAAACAAGAATAAAACACCATGTTTTCCGCTATTGTTCGCTATCCCAAATGTTAAAAATGCCACCTCGCATTTCTGCAAGATGGCATTTCCAAACAGACTTGAAAGGATGGTGACTATTTGAGCGTGATGGCGTTGGAAGCCTCGCGCTTCTTCTCGCCGACCACTTCGGCATAGATCTGAGTCGTTCTGACGCTGCGGTGAGTAAGCATCTTCGACACGACATATACATCAATACCCAATGAGATAAGGATGGTGGCGAATGAGTGGCGTAAGCAGTGGAACGACAACTTTTTTGTTATCCCGGCAGACTTTACCCAATTCTTGAAAGCATGTTGAGCCATTGAGCGTTTGAAGCCTTTGAAAACAAGACCGTCACCTCGTTCACCACAATATTGCAGTGCTTCCTCACTGATAGGGAGTGTGGCCTCGGTTTCTGTTTTCTCAGTGCAGAGTCTGATGCAGTGACCGCCGTCGGGACTGCGCTCGATGTTCTCCCATTTGAGTTGAAGAAGGTCGCTCAGTCGAAGACCTGTGAATAATCCGAACATTGAGGCTCGCTTCAACACTGGAATGTCGCATTGAGAGTTTGCGAGAATCTTCATCTCCTCCAATGTGATATACTCCTTCTTGACCTCCTGCCATTTGAGTCCATCAAGAAAATCGTTGACATTTTCAAGCAGAAGCTTCTCCTTGTATGCCATCTTCAAAAGGCAACGGAATGTTGACCAATACCCGGCGGCAGAGTTAGCCGATAGTGGTATCTTCTTTTCCGGATGGCGCAGTGAGTAAGCTATGAGAAGATAGTCGCGGAAATCCTCGCATAGGCTCACGGTGACGTCGCCGAAAGTGCATTGACCTCCGGTGAAGTTCTTGAAATGGAGATACACACTCATCCATTTGTCATACTTGCTCTTGGCTTTCTTCTCGAAGTAGGCGAGAAAATCCTGCTTCTGCTTTGTCCTGTCGAGAAAACCAAACTGTTCATTTATCAGACTCTGATAACGGATGCAACGTATGGCCTCGGCCTTTTCTTCCATTTCTTGATTGAAACGGCGTTGCATTTCGTTGGTGGGGTTCGCAAAGATGACAATACCGAGAGTCTCACGGCGTGTCATCTTGTTGGTGTGCGGATTGCGTATCGCCGGGTAATAGTCCAGATACAGCGATAGCTTTCCTCCGGCGTATGGACGCTTGCGGAGGAATACTTTGGTACATGTATTCATCTGTGTGGGGGATTAAAATTTGACACAAAGTAAGCATGAGAATCGAGGGAGAACAATAGAGTCCGGATGCTCTCCGATGTATCTCCAAATCGTCTCCATTGGCTATATCTCCGGGGATTTCAAGAGATTATCCAATTCACTCCGGAGAATATGAGTGTACTTACCCTTCTTCACACGGGTAATGTTGTGATACTTCAGATAGTGGTGCAGCTGGTCACGTGTCAGCCCATATTTCTCCATCGCCTCAGGGTATGTATAATACTCCGGTTCTTTCGGCTCGGCTATGCCTTTGGCTAAATCGAAATGATATTTGGAATAGAATGTAGCTGCACCGACTTTCTTCTTGGGGATGGCCTCCTTTGACACCAAACAGTATATTGCCGATAATGTCATTCCATATCGCGCCTGAATCTCAGCTGCGGTGTACCACTCAGATATTTCCTCCTTAGGTTGTTGTTTTGCGAAGTAAGCGTCAACATGCTTCCGGCTCCAAAGGGTCTTGCCCCTTTGTTGAGTCTTCGGCCACTTCTCCCTCTTGGCTATCTCATAGAGTCCCGAATTGGATATGCCATACTTCTCCTGTACCTCCTTCGATGTGTAGAATTCGGTGATAGGTGTGGGTACTTTTGCCTCTGTCACTTGTTCAACTCTGAGAATGTCAAACAAAGCATCAATGTCTGCCCGCCTGATAAGAGTCTTCCTTTTCAGTTTCCAAACTTTCACTACACCTTGATTGATATAGTTGTAGATTGTCATGTGGCAAACTCCAAGAAGTTTTGCTGCTTGGGTTGGTGTTAAGAACTCTTGTGTTGCCACTTCTGCTCGACCCGATTGCTGATGCTCGTATTCCTGCTGATAGGATTCAAGCCGAGATTGACATTTTCGTTCCTTGTATGCCAGCCCCGAACACCGGTGGCTACAGTACTCTGTTGATGTCTTGCGAGCGATGAACTCACTTCCACACCAACGGCATTTCTTTTTGATTTCAATATTACTGCTCATTCGTATAGCGTTTTTGGTGGTTATTTCGCCAGTTATTTCGCTGAAAGTGTATATGGGCGTAAACCGACGTAAATCTACGTAAACATCGTCCATAACCTTTCGTTGGCCGATTGCAGCTCATGGCTATTCGCTACAAATCGGGTACAGAAAAGCAGGTGAAAAGGGGTGAAAAGTGGTTTTATTGAGCAGTAAGCACGAAAAAAGTCGCCCGATAACGAGCGACTTTTCAATAGTTTATGCCATTTATCACCAAATGGTGACAATTATCTACTTTCCGATGCAGAAGCGGGAGAAGATGGTGGTGAGGATTTGGGTGGTGGTGATGGCGCCGCTGATGGTGCCGAGGTGGTGGATTGTTTCGCGGACATCCTGAGCGATGAGGTCGCCGCTGAGGTTGTTGTCGAGGCCTTGGATGATGCGACGGGTGCTCTGCGCGGCGTTGGCGAGGATTTCGGCATGGCGGGCATTGGTGACGAGGATGTTGCTGCTGTCGCCGTCAATTCGCCTGGCTGCTTCTTCAAGTGCGTGGCGAAGTGTGTCGAGTCCTTCGGATGTGGCACACGATAGGCTGATCTGCGTCTGCTCTGCTGGGATGAAACTGAGGAAGGCGTGTGGGTAGAGGTCGGCTTTGTTGGTGACGAATATGAGTTGGGTTGCCTCGGGGTCAACAGTCCGGCTCACCTGCTGATATATGCTCTCGGCGGCGGGGTCGGCGGGGTCGGCTACGTTTATCACTATCGAGGCCTTGGAGATGGCTTTGAGGGAGCGTTCGATGCCAATTTTTTCGATTGTGTCGTCGGTTGACCTCAGCCCGGCGGTGTCCATGAAACGGAACTGATAGTCGCCGATTTCGAGTGTGTCTTCCACCACATCGCGTGTGGTACCGTGAATGTTGCTCACAATGGCTCTATCGTCACCGAGGAGTGCGTTAAGCAGCGAGGATTTGCCAGCGTTGGTGGCACCTACGATTGCCACGGGGATGCCTTGCTTGATGGCTGTGCCTTGAGCGAACGATTTTTGGAGGCGGGTCACTTCGCTGTGGATGGCCTGAGCGAGGGTGAGCAGATGCTGCCGGGAGGCAAACTCTACTTCTTCTTCGGAGAAATCAAGTTCGAGTTCAAGGAGGGAAGCGAGTTCCAGAAGTTTTTCGCGCAGAGATTCAAGTGTTTTGGAATACCCTCCACGCATCTGGTTGATGGCTATGCGGTGGGCGGCTCTGGAGTCGGATGCTATCACATCGGCCACGGCTTCGGCCTGCGCAAGGTCGAATTTGCCGTTGACAAACGCTCTGCGGGTAAACTCTCCCGGCTCGGCCAACCGTGCTCCGGCAGCCATGAGTGCGTTGAGCAATTCGCGCTGCACAAATCGCGAGCCGTGGACGCTGAGCTCCAGCACATCCTCGCCGGTGAATGAGGCGGGGGCCAGAAACGGTGTGGCCACGCCTTGGTCAAGAGTGTTGCCTTGCGAGTCAAGGATAGTGCCAAGATGGGCGCTATGCGATTTCATGGCGTCCAGCGGCTTGCCTTTCCAAATTTTCTGCACAACTTCCAGCGCTTTTGGTCCGCTGACGCGCGCCACAGCGATACCGCCCACTCCGGGAGGCGTGGAGATGGCGCAGATAGTGTCGTCGGAGGAGTGGATGTGAGTGTCAATCATCGTTTTGAGTTCCATTTATGAAAATCGCATTGGCTCTCCACCGCAGTCTCGATATTATCGGGAAGAGCTGAGAAGAAATCGTATCCTGTGGCCGATTCCACACTGTCAATCGACACTGCGGCCGCCTGCATGCCGCCTTCCACGCGGTCGTTGGGCATAATGAACCCGATGCCGCTCATAGGGTGTGTAAACGGGGCGAGCACCACTTTGAAGAACTGCTTGGGCACCGCCACCCTGCTGTCGCCTATAAACTCATCGGGGCGGGCGGTCAATATTGGTCCGCAGATGATTATCAACGCGCTGTCGCGCTGCGCCCATTTGCGGCAATTGGCTTCAAGTCTGTTCCATGCGCCGGTGTTTAGAGCCTTGGCCTGAGGGCAGATGTTGGTGAGATAAAAAGTTTGCCTCATGGCCTCGCGACTCCATTTCATATCGGCGGCGGGGGCCATATGTCCTCTGTCGTAGCCGGAATAGCTGTAGTCCCAGGTGTCGGCACACCCCTCCACTTCGGGGTCGGCCATAAACTTATTGAGCCGGGGCACATCGCCTTGAGTTTCATCGGCAGTGAGTTCCCACACCACATAGTTGGGGATATGGAGCTGCGGATTGAAATTCACATCCATACCCTCGTAATGTACCATCTGCTGCGGCAAGCCCGAAGGCATATTCACCTTCATCAGCTCCCTGGCGTTAACTCGCCACTCCGGCGCATCATTTCTGTCGGGGCCGGAGCATTTGCCATACATATACACCGAGGCCAGCAACAGCACCACTATGGCCATCATAGCCCAAAGGCTGAGCGAGCGCCACTGAAATCCACTTCTATTCATCGTCAACGGAAATTATCAAGAAGGTTCACGATTGTGTCAACATCCTCATCCGAAAGATATTGACCGATGGGAAGACTGAGCACCTCCCCTGCCAGGCGTTCGGCCACAGGGAGAGGCGAATGTTTCAGCCCCCGATAGCAAGGCTGCCGATGCGGCGGACAGGGATAGTGCACATCCGTGCCCACACCGCGGGCATCAAGATATCGCTTCATGCGGTCGCGATGTTCCGGCACACGCACCACATACTGGTGCCACACGCACTCCAATTCATCTCGGACCGGCATCAACGGGAGCTCAATCAATGGGTTGACCACCCCGCAGCTGTATTTTCGGGCTATCTCCGCACGCCTTCGGTTCACCTCATCAAGGTGATTGATCTTCACCATCAGCATTGCCGCCTGAATGGGGTCGAGCCGGGAATTAAGTCCAATATATTGATTATGATATCGTTCAGTACTTCCATAGTTGGCCAACGCCCTTACTGTGCGTGCCAGTTCAGCATCATGGGTGAGCACCATGCCTCCATCGCCCAGCGCGCCGAGATTTTTGGTGGGGTAGAAACTGATTCCCGCAGCATGACCCAGACCACCGGCCATATGCGAGTCAAACAAACCGGCCGCTCCGCTGCGGGCACCCAAAGCCTGGGCGCAATCCTCCACTACCAGCAGCCGATGGTCCGTAGCCAGGCGGGCAAGCTCATCGCTCCACGCCACACGACCGTAAAGATGCACCGGCATCACGCCCTTGGTGCGTTCCGTCAAAGCGTTACGCACCCCGGAGGCTGTGAGGTTCATTGTTACCGGGTCAGGGTCCACAGCCACAGGCACGAGTCCCGCCTGCGACACCGCGAGAAACGATGCTATATAAGTGTTGGCCGGCACAATCACTTCATCGCCGTCGGCAAGCATACCCATCGCCTTGTAGGCCATGAGAATCAGGCGCAGAGCATCCAGACCGTTGGCAACACCGACAGCATGGGGCACCCCACATCTGAGTGCCACTCTGTCCTCGAGCCGCTCCACCTCCTCGCCGCCGATATACCGCCCGGAGGCGATCACCCGGGCAGCAGCAGCCTGCAGCTCCTCAAGATACGGGTCGTTGACCAGCTTCAAATCAAGATGCGGAATCATACCTTGCCCCCGGTAAGCTTTTTGAACAGATCTATATCGCGCACATAGTCGGCCTCGTCGAATTTGTCGGGACAAAACGACAGACACACACTCCCGGTGGAGAAATCCTCCAGCGACCGCCATATCCCGGCGGGCACATAGAGAGCCTGATAGGGGCGGTTGAGCGTGACAAACTTCCATTCAACTCCATCATACAGCTTCACCATAAAGCTGCCCGAAGCGGCTACAATAAGCTCCTCCATGGTGTAGTGGGAATGCCCTCCACGGACGGCATCCGAGGGGATGTCGTAGATGAAAAAAGTGCGTTTGATGGCAAACGGCAGCAGCGATGAATTTTCGGCCACAGCTATGGATCCGTCCTCGCTTCCATGTCGCGGCAGCTCGATGATACGGCACTGCTCCACGCGTGATATTTGATGGCTATTGGAGGTCATGGCTGATAATTTCGTGAAACAAATCAATATCGCGGATATAGTCGGTCTCGTCATATAGCGCCGATGACAGCACCAGCGCCACGGAGTTGGTGGAAAAATCCTCCAGCTCGCGCCATGTGAGCGGTGGCAGAAAGAGGGCCTGATGAGCTCTGTTAAGCTCAAACCGCCTTGGGCCGTCAACGCCGTCAGTCACCACATCAAAACTACCCGACAGAGCCACAATAAGCTCGTATTGCGAGTAATAGGCATGACCATAGCGGGTGCGGCCCGACGGCACATCATATATCCAATAGGCCCTCATCGGCTCAAACGGCATGGTGCTGGGATACTGCAGCACAGAAAGATTGCCTCTGGGATCGCGGATGGCGGGCAGGTCAAAAATCTGAAGTTTATTCAATTCCATCTTCGGCAAGAGCTAAGAGATATTCCCCATACGCATTATTGCGCATGGGAGTGGCGAGCTGCCTGAGCCGGTCAGCGTCAATCCATCCCTTTCGGAAAGCTATTTCCTCGAGAGCCGCCACCTGGAAACCCTGGCGTTTCTCTATCGAAGCCACAAAATTGGACGCCTCGAGCAGCGAGTCGGTGGTGCCGGTGTCAAGCCATGCAAATCCGCGTCCGAGCGGCTGCACTTTAAGCTTGCCAGCCTCCATATAAGCCTGATTGACAGAGGTGATTTCCAGCTCACCGCGAGCCGACGGCTTCACCTGAGTGGCCACATCCACCACACTGTTGGGGTAGAAATACAATCCCACCACCGCCAGATTGGAAGCAGGACACTCCGGCTTCTCTTCTATTGACACGGCATTCCACTGGTCGTCAACAGCCACCACGCCAAAGCGTTGCGGATCCTTCACCGGATAGGCGAAGATAGTGGCACAGTCAGCAGCTGCAGTCTCCGCAGCCTTTTTCAGCATACCTGTGAACCCCTGGCCATAGAAAATATTGTCGCCGAGCACCAGACACACATCGTCATCGCCCACAAACTCCCGACCAATCAGAAACGCCTGCGCAAGTCCCTCGGGGCGCGGTTGCTCAGCATACTCGAAGTTCACACCCATCTCATGCCCCGAGCCAAGCAGACGCCTGAACATAGGGAGATCGTCGGGGGTGGATATTATCAGTATGTCGCGGATGCCGGCGAGCATAAGCACCGATACCGGATAGTACACCATCGGCTTGTCATATACCGGCACCAGCTGCTTGCTGATGCCCCGGGTCACAGGGTAGAGACGCGTGCCGGAGCCCCCGGCCAGAACTATGCCTTTCATAACTGTTTCAACATATCATCACGATGTTCATACATCGTGTCGTAATATTTTTGGTAATCTCCAGATGTAACGCTTTCCACCCACTCACGGTTGTCAAGATACCAGCGCACGGTTTTGGCGATACCCTCGGCAAACGGAGTTTCGGGATACCATCCAAGCTCGGTGGCAATCTTGGTGGGGTCGATGGCATAGCGCATGTCATGCCCGGGACGGTCGGCCACGTATGTGATCAGCCGTTCATCAATCTCCTCAGGGTCGATGGACAGCAGTTTGCGATAATGTGGCTCGGCGAGCATGAGGTGGCGGATTTCACGGAGCACAGTACGCACAATGTCGATATTCTGCTCCTCGTTGAAGCCACCCACATTGTACACCTCCCCTGCTCTGCCGTTGCGGAGCACCATGTCAATAGCCTTGGCGTGGTCAGCCACATACAGCCAGTCGCGCACATTCTCGCCCTTGCCATACACAGGCAGCGGCTTGCCCTCGAGCACATTCTTGATCATCAGCGGAATGAGCTTCTCCGGGAAATGATACGGTCCATAGTTGTTGGAGCAGCGGGTCACCACCACCGGCATACCATAGGTGTGGTAATAGGCCATAGTGAGCATATCGGCAGCAGTTTTGGATGTGGAGTAAGGAGAGCGGGGACACAGCGGCGAATCCTCGGTGAAGAAGCTGGAGCCGAAAGTTTTGAGGTCGGTCCTACCCTCTATCACACGGGCCACCTCCTCGCTCACCTCAAGAGGATACGCAGAGTCAAAATCCTTGCTCAGCGAGCCATACACCTCATCGGTGCTGATCTGCAGAAACCGCTTGCCGGGTTTGTACACCGGAGCTCCGTGCTCATCCACACCCTCAAGCCACGCATGGCGGGCACAGTCAAGCATATTCTGAGCACCGAGAATATTGGTCTCGAGAAACAGGCGGGGATTGGTGATGCTGCGGTCCACATGGCTCTCGGCAGCAAAATTGACCACATAATCGGGGTCAAACTCACTGAACAGCCGCTTCACCAGCTCGGTGTCGCCGATATCGCCTCTCACAAACCGCACATTGGGCAGTTCAAGTTCATCTTTGAGAGTCAACATGTTGCCCGCGTATGTGAGCGCATCAAGCACCAGAATATCAACCTCCGCGCCCCATTTTTCAAGCAGGTATTTGACAAAATTGGCACCTATAAATCCGGCACCACCGGTAACTAAATACTTTCTCATCAACCGTTATTTCTTGGATGGGCATACCTTTTTGTCACCGCAGCCCTTCTTGTCACCGCACTTCTTGCCATTGCAATCTTTCTTCTTTCCGCAGCATTGCTTGGCCGCCGAAGGGCACGCGCTCTGCTCGGCGCAAACAGTTTTGGCAGCCTCACCACAAGCCACGGTGGCTGTGTAGCCTATCTTCTTGAATGCGGCAGCAATCTTCTCGGGATTGGTTTTGGCAGCATCGTATGTGATAGTCACAAGCTGGTCGGGCACCGAAGTGTCAATCTGCTTCACACCCTTTTCATAGCGGATGTTGGACTTGATTTTGTTCTCACAGTTCTGGCAAGTCATCTGAGGCAACACTGTGAACTGGACAGTAGCATAGTCGGCGGCCATCACCACCACAGCCACCATCATGGCGGCAAAAAGGCTGAAGATACGTTTCATTCTTTATATCGTTTAATGATTATTACATAATACAATGCCACAAAGTTAACATCAATTCGTCACATTACGAAATCTCCGCCGATAAAATCAATAGCGGTTCCAGGTGTAGCGGAACCCCACATACACATTCGCGCCATGAAGCGGTGCATACACCATAGTGGCATCAAAACCGGTGCCCCAAGGGTTTTCGCCACCGATCACAGGCCGCTGCTGACGGTAGTTGGTGAGATTCTCGCCACCCACATACACCGCCCAGTGGCGGAAATTGCGGGTCACCTGTGCACTAAGCTGTGGATATGCCTTGTATTCAGGCTCCCACGACAGCCCGCCATCGGCCATACGGTAGGGCGACGGCATCCGGCCTCCACCGGTCACAGAGCAGGTGACATCAAACTGCCACAACCCCATCATCGGCGCATACCCCACGGTAACGAGCCCCTTGTGGCGCGAAGTGAGCGGCTTCTGCACCAGCCCCTGCCCATAGTCCACATTCACATCGGTGAATCGGTAGGCGGCGGTGATGCTCATATCCTGTATCAGCGGATATGTGGCCTCCACCTGCACGGTGTGGGAATAGGAGCGTCCGTTCAGGTCGCGGAAATACACAGCATGGGGATTGGAGTCCATATCCACCAGCAGCTGATGGGTGAAATGAGTGTAATAGTATTCTCCCTCAAGCTTCAGCGGTTTGTTGGCCACATACACGGTGTAGCCGAGTCCGGTGCCGAAATTCCACGCCTCTTCCTGCCGCACATCGGGGTCGAAAATCAACGCTCTCGACGATGCGAGCAGAAACGCATTCTCAGCCATGATATGGGGTGCACGGTAGCCGCGTCCGGCCGACACATTCCATGTGAGCGCATCTGAAATGTTCCACCGCGCATGAAGTCTCGGGGTGAACATCGACCCGTAGTCGGTGGAATAATCATACCTGACACCACCCATAAGCAGCAGCTTGGAGTCGGCATTGAAGGTGTATTGCGCATACGCTCCGGCCACAGTTTCATGCTGCTTCCACGCCCACGGCTCCACAGAAGCATCGTGACTCAGGCGCAGCTGCTGCGAATAGCGGTCGTAGTTGCAACTCAGGCCCACGCTCAACTCATGGCGCTTGGTGAAATTGCGCTCAAACATCAGCTGGGCATACAGATTGCCCTGCGCCACATGATACAGCTTGCCGCCGTAATGCGAATGCTGGTTATTGTTGCTCCCCGACAATATCAAGGCCACATTGCCATTGTTGGCATGGTCAAATATATATGCGTTTTTGGCAAATGCCTCCCAGCGCACTGTGGAGATATTGATCTGATACAGCGGCAGCTCTGACATCATGTCGCGATGGTGCTCACTTTGGCCGCTGCGACGCTTCTCGGCAAGGAACTTCACACCGGCCTGACCTATATAATTGCGGCTCACGTAGGCCCATCGGTTCATCACCGCCACCTGGTCCACGCGGGGCATATCCATAAAGGAGTCATGATTGGAATCGTGGTCGGCGGTTGACTTCTCGCCATGCACCAGCAGAGCTGTGCTCAACTCCTTGGTGATCCACTGGTTGGCATTGGCGTTCACCTCCAGCTTACCGTTGAGGTCGGCATATCCGTTGGCCATCACCTCCTGCGGAGCCTGAGGCTTCTTGATTTCAATATTGATCTGTCCGGAAATCGACTCATAGCCGTTCTTCACCGAGCTCGCACCCTTGCTCACCTGAATCGACTGTATCCACGGCCCAGCGATATACCCCAAACCATAAGGCAAAGCCGAACCGCGGAAATTGGGGATATTCTCGGTGAGCATCTGCACATACGTGCCGGCGAGGCCAAGCAGCTTGATTTGCCGCGCACCGGTGGCGGCATCGTTATAGCTCACATCCACCGAAGGGTTGGTGGTGAAGCTCTCGCCGAGGTTGCAGCACGCCGCCCTGAACAGTTCCGTGCCCGAAATAATCTCGGTGTTCACCGGATCCACACGCAACCGCCGGCGACCGTCAGCACGCTTGGTCACCACCACCTCGTCGAGGTCCAGAGAGCGGTCGGTGGTATCAGCAGGCTCTTGGGCCTGAATATCAATGGAGAAGAGAGAAAGCAGCAGAATGATTATTGCAGTCTTTTTCATAACAGCCGCAAAATTACAACAATTTGGAATGATTACAAACTGCCGACGCCACAATCTGTATATCTGCAATTTCAGCAAAAAACATCATTTTTCCCAAACATTTACACCCCCTGTCTGTTTTATTCATAAAAACATCAATAAAAAAGTAAATAAAGATTTAAGTTTTTAAGGCAAAAATCGTTAAATTAAATAAAACTTATTATCTTTGTGCCGAATTTATCAACACTAAAATCAACTTCAGATGAAAAAAATGTTTCTTATTGCTGTTGCTGCTGCAAGCATGATGACAGCTCAAGCTCAACAAGCATTGGAAGCCACAAACTTCGGCTCCAATTGGTCTGTAGGTATTGATGGTGGTGCCACAACACCCCTCACAGGGCACGCTTTCTTCGGAAGCATGCGTGGCGCTTTTGGTCTTCATGTTGAAAAGCAGATTTCTCCTGCTTTCGCCCTCGGCGTTGAAGGCTTGGCCGGTATCAATACTTCTTCGTGGTACAGCGACATCCACAGCAAAACCGCCATTGACAACACCTACGTTGGTGCTTACGGTAGCGTAAACCTCTTCAACCTCTTCGGTGGCTACAAATGTGATGGCCGCTTCTTCGACATCGCCGCTGAGGCCGGTGCCGGTTGGGGACACCTTTATTATAATGGCGACGGCGACCACAACTATTTCGCCACCCGCGTTGGTTTGAACTTCAACTTCAATGTCACCAAAAACCTTACAATCGCCCTCAAACCGCAGATCGTATGGAACATGAGCGATGTTGATGTTGCCCAGACAACTGCCGCCTACGACATCCACAATGCTACTTTCAACATCCTTGCCGGTGTCACCTACCACTTCGGTAGCTTCAAGTGCGTTGAGCCCCTCAACCGCGCTGAAATCGACGCCCTCAACGCTAAGGTTAACGAACTCCGTGGCGAACTCGATGCTGCTACCGCCGCTACTGCCGCTGCCGAAACCAAGGCTAACGCTCTCGCTGCTGAGCTCACCGCTTGCCAGAACCGCAAACCTGAAGTTATCAAGGAAGTAAGCAACAACCTCCAGAGCGTTCGCTATATCTTCTACAAGATTGGTAGCTCCAAGATCACTGCCGACCAGCAGCCCAATGTGGAAATGGTGGCTTCGTTCCTCAAGAACCACAAGAACGCTAAGGTAGTCATCAAGGGTTACGCTTCTCCCGACGGCAACCTCGAATTCAACAAGAAACTCGCTGCTGCCCGCGCTGAGTCAGTGAAGACCATGCTCACCAAGAAATATGGTATCGCTGCTGACCGCATCACCGCTCAGGGTGAAGGTATCGGTGACATGTTCAAGGAAGAAAGCTGGAACCGCGTTTCCATCTGCACCCTCGAAGAATAATACCATCCGGTTCTAACTATACAAAAAGCACCTGCTTTTGCAGGTGCTTTTCTTTTTTCACTCAATTTGTAGGTTTATAACGATTTATTTGTATCTTTGCACCATATTGACTACACTAACCTCCAATATCAAAACAGAATCTATTCACACATTTCTACCTTATGAAAAAATTCATTTTAGCCGCCACAGCTCTCGCTTGCCTGATGCCTGTATCCGCTCAGAAAGCTTATGAGAACTACGGCTTCCGCTCCAACTGGAGCATCGGCCTTGACGGTGGTGTCAGCACACCCGTGCGCGGACACTCGTTTTTCACCAACATGCGTGGCATCGTAGGTCTTCATCTGCAAAAAGGCATCTCCCCCGCTTTCGCCATTGGCGTTGAAGGATATGCCGGAATCAACACCTCCTCTTGGGAAAAAATCTACTTCACCAACCATTTCGACCGTCCCCAGGTAGCCACTGCCCGCAGCACCACTGCCTTTGACAACATGTATATCGGAGCATACGGATCTGTAAACCTCTTCAACCTCTTCGGTGGCCTCCGTTGCGACGGCGTGCGCATATTTGACATCGATCTCGTGGCCGGTGCAGGCTGGGGCCACAACTTCAACAGCCCCCAGGCTTTCGCTCCCTATGCCTACGGTGTGCGTGACCAGAACTATTTTATGACCAAAGCCGGCTTGAATTTCAACTTCAACCTCAGCAGCGTGTTCACCCTCTCGCTCAAGCCTTCAGTGTCATGGAACATGACCGGCACCGAGTACACGCCCCTCGAAGTGGAATACACCTCCGCCGCCTACACTTCACGCAAAGCTTACTTCAACTGCATGGTGGGCGTTTCTTTCCGCCTCGGCTCACAGTTTGAATGTGTGACCCCCAAGGATCCCGCAATGCTTGCCGAGCTCAACAATCAGGTCAACGACCTCCGCGCACGCGTTGAATCCCAAAACGCTGCCACCGCTGCCGCTGAAAGCCGCGCCGTGGCTCTCGCCGAGCAGCTCACCGCTTGCCAGAACAAGAAACCCGAAGTGATCAAGGAAGCCGACAACTCCCTCCAGAGCGTGCGCTACATCTTCTATCGCAACGGTTCCTCCAAGATCACAGCCGACCAGCGTCCCAACGTGGAAATGGTGGCCGCATACCTCAAGGACCAGCCCAAATCCAAAGTGGTGATCAAAGGCTACGCTTCCCCCGATGGCAGCCTTGAGCTCAACAAGAAGCTCGCTGCCGCCCGCGCCGAATCGGTTAAGACCATGCTCATCAACAAGTATGGCATCGCCGCCGACCGAATCACCGCCCAGGGCGAAGGCGTTGGCGAAATGTTCAGCGAAAACAGCTGGAACCGCGTTTCCATCTGCACCCTCGAAGAATAATCTCCATCTTATTCTTTCCCCACAACGGAGGCTGCCTGACGGTGTCAGGCAGCCTCTGTCATATAAGAAATATAAGTTTTATAGGAATTAGAGGAATTATTATCTCCCGATAAATTTGTTTTGCCCAACCTTTGGAGTATATTTGCAGGGAGTTCGCTCCCATACCTATCTTTCGACCATGAAATACGTTTCTCTGCCCGACAACACCGACCGCAAACTACCCTTCTATCTCACTATGGAGGAGTATGTGGGCTCACACTATCTGGAGCCCGGCACCGACCTTTTCTTTATGTGGCAGGTGTCCCCGACGGTTATTTTCGGACGCAACCAGATTATGGAGCGCGAAGTGAACCTTGACTATTGCTCCGCCAACAACATCGACATCTTCCGGCGCCGCAGCGGTGGCGGGTGCGTGTTTGCCGACAGGAGCAACATCATGTTCTCATACATAACATCCTCGGCAAGCAGCGTAGCCACAACATTTGAACGCTACACCTCCATAGTGGCTGAAATGCTCCGCTCGCTCGGACTCGATGCCACAAACACCGGGCGCAACGACATCCTTATCGGCTCGCGCAAGGTGAGCGGCAACGCCTTCTACCATCGTCCCGGCCACAGCATTGTCCACGGCACAATGCTGTTTGACACCGACATGGCCCATATCCTCAACGCCATAACTCCGTCCAAAAGCAAGCTCGACGCCAAAGGGGTGGCTTCGGTGCAAAGCCATATCACCACCCTCAGCGAGCACATCACGATGTCGATAGATGAGTTCAAGCAGTACGCCCGCAACTATCTGTGCGGCAGCGAGGAAATCACCCTCACCAAGGCCGACACCGAGCGAATTGGAGAGATGTCCAAACCGTACTATTCCAAAGCCTGGATTGAAGGACACACCCCCAAAGCCGCCACATTCTCAGCCCACAGGCGCATCGAGGGCGTGGGAGAACTCGATGTGACCATCAACACCAGCCGCGGCACCATGGCCAACATCAACATCGGAGGCGATTTCTTCCTCCTCGGCGACCTCGACTCGCAGCTGCTCGCCCCGCTGGAAGGTACGCCCTACAATCGCCAAGCCGTGGAGCAGGCCATCGCGCACCTTAATGTAGGCGAAATCATCCACGGACTCACCAACCAGCAATTTGTCAACCTGTTATTCTGAATACCAACACAACTATGGAAGAAATCAAACCTACCTGTCTCCACGACAAGCACATTGCCCTCGGAGCGCTGATGAGCCCTTTCGGAGGGTTTGACATGCCCATCCAATACCAGGGCATCACCGAGGAACACAACGCCGTGCGCCAACATTGCGGTGTGTTCGATGTGTCCCACATGGGCGAGATCAACATCTCCGGCCCCGATGCCGAGAAATTCGTCAACCATATCTTCACCAACGACATCACAAATGCCCCCGACGGAAAGATTTTCTACGGCATGATGTGCCGCGAGGATGGCGGCACGGTGGACGACCTGCTCGTTTACAAGCGCGGCGACAACAATTTTCTGCTGGTCATCAACGCTGCCAACATTGACAAGGATGTGGCATGGATTGAGCTGCAAGCCAAAAGTTTTGACCTCGAGATCAACAACCTCTGCGACCAGCTCGGTGAACTCGCCGTGCAGGGTCCCGAGGCTGAAAAGGTGATGGAGCAGGTGCTCGGCATCAACTGCTCCCATCTTGCATTCTACACCTTCGAGGAAATGCTCCTTGACGGCGAACATATACTTGTGAGCCGCACCGGTTACACCGGCGAGGACGGATTTGAGATATACGCCACCCACGAGGTGATCCGCTCGCTCTGGGACCTCCTGATGGAAAGCGGCCAATGCATCCCCTGCGGACTCGGTTGCCGCGACACCCTGCGCTTTGAAGTGGGGCTACCTCTCTATGGCGATGAGCTGACCGACAACATCACCCCCATCATGGCCGGACTCAGTATCTTCGTGAAGCTCGACAAGCCGGAATTCATTGGCCGCGCAGCCCTCGCCGCTCAGAAGCAAAACGGCCCGGCCAAGAAATTGGTGGGACTTGAACTTCTCGACCGTGCCATCCCCCGCCACGGATATGAGGTGCTCACTCCCGCGGGCGAAATCGTGGGCCATGTCACCACCGGCTATCGTGGCATAAGCGTGGACAAATCCATCGCCATGGCGCTCGTTGACGCCAACCACGCCATCCCGGGCACCGAGCTGCTGGTACAGATACGACGCAAGCAGTTCCCCGCCGTGGTGACCTCCAGGAAATTCTATAAAAAAAGCTATAAGAAACAACCTTAAAATATTGATTATCATGAGCAAAATTCTTTATTCCGAAACACATGAATATGCCCGCATCGACGGCAATATCGCCTATATCGGTATCTCCGACTACGCTCAGCATGCTCTCGGCAATGTGGTGTATGTGGATATGCCCGAAACCGGCGACGATGTGACCGCCGGCGATGATTTCGGCGCTGTGGAGAGCGTGAAAGCCGCTTCCGACCTCATCTCCCCGGTGAGCGGTGCGGTGGTGGAAATCAACGAGCACCTCATCGACAATCCCCGCCTCGTCAACGAAGACGCCATGGCCAACTGGATTATAAAGGTAGAGATGACAGACCCCTCCGAACTCGACAACCTCATGGACGAGGAGGCCTACAAACAGTTCTGCGAAAACGAAAGCCACTAACCACCACACTTCCCAACGTTATGCACAGATATTTCCCTCACACACCCAACGACATAGAGCGGATGCTCAACCGTTGCGGGGTCGGTACCCTCGACGATCTATATGCCGATGTGCCGGAGGAGATACGCCTCAAGCAACCCTACAATCTCCCGCCGGAGATGAGCGAGCAGCAGGTGCGGCGGTTTTTCAACAATCTCGGTGCCGACAATGAGCAACTCGTTTGCTTCGCCGGCGCGGGATTCTACGACCACTACACCCCCGCTGTCATCCCGCAGATGATGAGCCGCGGTGAGTTTCTCACTGCCTACACACCTTATCAACCCGAGATATCGCAAGGCACGCTCCACTATATATTTGAGTATCAAAGCATGATGGCCAACCTCACAGGCATGGAGGTGAGCAACGCCTCGATGTACGACGGCACCACTGCCACCGCTGAGGCCATGATGATGGCCGTGGCCCATGCCCGCAAGCGCAACAAAGTGCTGATCAGTGCCACCGTGGCTCCGGCCGTGCGCAAGGTGTGCGCCACCTACGCCCGCTACCATGGCATCGAGCTGGTGGAGGTTCCGGCCACGGCAAACGGCGTCACCGACCGCGACTTCATCGCTTCCGCGCTTCAGGCCAACGATATTGCCGGAGTGATTGTGGCCACGCCCAACTTCTACGGCATTCTTGAGGATTATTCCGGCCTCGCCGACCTCTGCCATGAGCATAAAACCCTGCTGATTTTCAACGCTGTTGCCTCCGACCTCGCCTGTATCAAAACTCCCGGCGAGTGGGGAGCCGACATTGCCGCCGGCGATGCCCAGAGCCTCGGTATGCCACTGAGCTACGGCGGCCCCTATCTCGGGTTCCTATGCTGCACCAAAGCATTGATACGCAAGCTCCCGGGACGAATTGTGGGTGCCACCACCGATGCCAACGGCAAGCGGGTGTTTGTGCTCACCCTGCAGGCCCGCGAGCAGCATATCCGCCGCGACAAGGCCACCTCCAACATCTGCTCCAATCAAGGGCTGATGTCACTGTTCACGGCAATGTACCTCTCGGTCACCGGACCGCAAGGGCTCCGCGAAATAGGGATGGAAGGGTACAACGGCGCACATTATCTCGCCGACCGACTGGTGAACACCGGTAAGTTCAAGCTCACCTATCCCGACAGCGAGTTCTTCAACGAATTTTGCCTCACCGCCACCGGCATCAACCTCAATGAGTTGATGGACCTTTGCGTGGCAAGCGGAGTGCTCCCCGGAGTGGTCATCGGCCCCGACAAGCTGCTCGTGGCTGTCACCGAAACACGCTCCCGCGCTGAAATGGACTTGCTCGTGGAGCTGGTCAATAGAGTTTAACACCTTCATAACCAACCATTCACTATGAACAGAGATTTATATGGCAAGCTGGTGTTTGAGCTTTCGCATCCCGGTCGGCGTGCCTTGAAAATAGATTCCAACAATTGTCCCGAGGCCAGCCCGATTCCGCACGCCCTGATGCGCAACACGCCTCTGACCCTCCCCGAGGTGGACGAACCCACTCTCGTGCGCCACTACCACAATATGAGCACCAACAATTTCGGCGTGGACACCGGTTTCTACCCCCTTGGCTCATGCACAATGAAATACAACCCCCGCATCAACGAGGAGATGGCCGCCCATCCCATGTTCTCCGGACTTCACCCATACCAGCCCGAAAGCACTGTCCAGGGTGCGCTTGAGGTGTACTACACTCTTCAGGCGGCACTGAGCGAGATTGGAGGAATGAGCGAATTCACCCTCAATCCGTTTGCCGGAGCCCATGGTGAGCTCACCGGACTCATGGTGATCAGGGCATATCATGACAGCCGCGGCGACAAACTGCGCACCAAAGTGATTGTGCCCGACTCCGCCCACGGCACCAACCCCGCGAGTGCGGCGGTGGCAGGACTCAAGGTAGTGGAGGTGAAAAGCATGCCCGACGGCACTGTGGATCTGGACGCGCTTCGTTCCCTGCTCGACAACACTGTGGCAGCCGTGATGATGACCAACCCCAACACTCTCGGCATCTTTGAGCGCAACATCCCTGAGATTGCACGCCTCGCCCATGAAGCCGGAGCACTGATGTACTACGACGGTGCCAACCTCAACCCCATGCTCGGCATGGCGCGTCCCGGCGACATGGGTTTTGATGTGATGCACATCAATCTCCACAAAACATTCTCCACTCCCCACGGTGGCGGTGGCCCCGGGGCCGGGCCGGTGGGTGTGCGCAAAGGTCTTGAGCAGTTCCTCCCCGACCCGAGGGTGGTGCGCAACGACGATGGCTCGTTCAGCCTCACCGGCGGCAAGGAATCGCTCGGCGCGGTATCCGCCACGCTGGGCAACTACGCTGTGCTGCTGAGAGCGTTGAGCTACATCCTCTCGCTTGGGCAGAACGGACTGATGGAGGCCGGACCGCTGGCCACCCTCAACGCCAACTATGTGAAACAATCGCTCCGCGACGCCTACCTTCTCCCCATCGACACCGTGTGCAAGCACGAATTTGTGTTTGACGGACTCAAGGACAAGAGCTCCGGCGTCACCACCCTCGATGTGGCCAAGCGTCTGCTCGACTACGGCTACCATGCGCCCACCATCTACTTTCCGCTCCTGTTTCACGAGTCGCTGATGATTGAGCCCACCGAAACTGAGAGCCTCGACACTCTCGATCAGTTTATCGAGGTGATGCATCGCATTGCCGCCGAGGCCGCCACGCAGCCCGAGATGGTGAAATCCGCCCCCCACAACACTCCCGTGTCGCGACCCGACGACACCGCCGCCGCCCTCAACCCGGTGGTGACTTACACACAGATGATTCAACAATGATTAGCTACGACCTTATTGTGATAGGCAGCGGTCCCGGCGGCTACACAACTGCCGCCACCGCTGCCGCCACAGGCCTCAATGTGGCCATTGTGGAACGCGACCTCCCCGGTGGCACCTGCCTCAACCGCGGGTGCATACCCACCAAAGCGCTGTGCCGGAGTGCCGAAGTGGCCCTCACCGTGCGCTCGGCCTCGGAGTTCGGAATGATTCTGTCCGAAGCCGCGGTGGATTATGCAGCCATGGTGTCGCGCAAAAACCGTATTGTTGACGAGCTACGCCAAGGCGTGGAGACACTGCTCGGCAAAGTCACCATTATCAAAGGTGAGGCCGTGTTCAATTCTCCGACAACAATCAGTGTCGGCGATTTGCAATACACCGCGCCACGCATCATTGTGGCCACAGGCTCACGCCCGGCCACCCTCCCCGTGCCGGGGAGCGAACTCGCCGTCAACAGCGATTTCATGCTCGCCACCTCCAAGCTTCCGCAGTCGCTCATCATCATTGGAGGCGGCGTGATAGGCATGGAGTTCGCCTCCATCTATTCGGCTCTGGGCGTGGATGTCACCGTGGTGGAGTTCTGCAAGGAGATTCTTCCGCCATTCGACTCCGATATAGCCAAGAGGCTGCGGATGAACATGAAACGCCGTGGCGTAAAATTCCACACCTCCGCACAGGTCACCTCCCTCACATCCGGGCCCGATGGCATAGCGGTAAATTTCACCTGCAAGGGCAAACAGAATTCCGTATCGGCCCAAACAGTGCTCATGGCCGTGGGACGCACTCCGGTGCTCCCTCAAGGACTTGAAGCGCTGGGCATTGCCATGACGCGCAAAGCCATAGCCGTGGACAGTGCCATGCGCACATCCCTGCCGGGAGTTTACGCCATCGGCGATGTCAACGGCCTGTGCATGCTCGCCCACGCCGCCGAGGTGCAGGGACGCGTGGCCCTCGGGCTGGAACCGATGCCGCAGGTAATCCCCTCCGCAGTGTTCACCATCCCCGAATGTGCAATGGCCGGACTCACCGAGCAGCAATGCGCAGACCAGGCCATACCCTACGCAACAGCGCAGACCTCATTCCGTGCCAACGGCAAGGCCATGGCCATGGGAGAACCCGACGGCATAGTGAAAGTGATTGTCAACTCCCAGACCAACGCTATCATCGGCGTGCATATCTGCGGAGCACACGCCGCTGACCTCATCCAGGAAGCCGTCATGGCCATGAAAGCCGGATTCACCGCCGCCCAAGCAGCCGAAGCTGTCCACGGCCACCCAACCCTGAGCGAACTGCTCCTCGACGCCTACCGCCGCCTACAACCCACTCCATAACCCAACCATCCACTGAATCATCATGGAGGCCACCCGACAAAAATCAGGTGGCCACCATTCTATTTCACGATATATCAATACACCACCTTATCGGTGCGGGAGCCGACGGTGCGGATGTAGAGCTGACCATGTTCAGGACGCTCTACCTTCATCCCCTGCAGATTGTGATATACAGGCACGGCTTCCGTCTCCGGAGCTACAACTTCTGGCATTACGATGGAAGTGTAGTCGCCGTTCTCAAACCCGTAGATGGTCTTGAACTTGCCCCAAACCGGGTCGGCGCGATACAGCTCCTCGCTCCCTGCCGGCACCTTCAGCACACAATCGTCGATATTGTCCATGAACTCAAACGAAGTGGCGTTGGTGGGTTTGTAGCATTTTCTGTCGGCAAAATCATCTATTTCGGTAATCACCGGTGGCACTGCACCGAGACACACCACCTCCGTGAGATTGGGGCACTCCATAAAGAAATATCCGTAAACCGGCTGAATGCTTGTCACGTTCTTGTACACATAATCATTGTAACCGTACTCAATTGACGGTACATCCGGAAACACCACCCTCTCGAGATCTATGTTTTCGTCAACAACGCAATCTCCGATAGCCATATTTTGCCATTTGGGCAGCTTCAGTTCCTTAATCCTCATGCCCCGAAACGCATTGTTTGACAAATATGGATTCATACCATTGAAATAATCAGCGTGAGTACCATCTTCAAACACAAGCTCCTCTATCATAGAGCCAGAGAACGCGCACCAACCCACCGAGCTCAGATTGCCACCTAACACGAGTTTTTTTGTGGTGACATCGACCAATGTATTCGGTCCAATACTCCTGACTTTGGGCATATATACTTCATCAGGCAATTTGGCACTACTGAGACACCCTACATACAGCAATTCAATATTGCCAAAATTCATGTCCAAATCAATTCGTTTTCCGTTGTAGGGGGAGCCAAAACAATGATCTTGCAGTATATAAATACCATTGGGAAGCGACACTTTTGTGTTAGGTTTCACCCAATCCATAGCGAACATTCCTATTTGCTTCACTTCATATTCTTTGCCATTAATCACCACTTTACCCTCGACCACTATATCACCGGAAGGATAACCGTCAGGATACTTACCGTAAGCAACTTCTGCACACGATTTCATTTCCTTTGTGTCAAAATAAGTGTCGTAATATATACCGTTTATATACGCACCCGTTTCCTCCTGCGCAAATACAGCAGCCTGATAGCACAGTGCCACCAGCAACAACAATATCGTTCTGTTCATATAAATCATAGTTTTAGTTAATTATTGATTTTAAGAGGGCTGTCCTGTATTTAAATTAACGACATTGGCGGCGTTCATGCTTATAGCACAAAGAGCCGGGATGAGAGAGATTTTTTCATGATATAAATATTTAGAAGTTACTGGATGGCTGTGTATTGGTTTTACTTGATAAATATTTTAAATTGGTATTTTTTGCAAATATAAAATAATTTTATACATACAGCACAATATTTAATCACGAACAGATTGCTATTTATTATTTTTAACATTTAATCAACTCGCAAACCACGAATATTAACTCATTTTAAGGCAAAACAAGTATTTCGCAACTGCTCACCCCCGCAATACCACGCCCCGACAGGAGCCGAGCAGTCACACAACAAAGCAATCATTCAACCAAGTCAAGTAGATAACTGTCATGAACAGGCAAGGCTACTCAATTGATCAGCAGCCCTATAACGCAAGTATTTCAGCACAAATATCTATTTAACTTGGTGCAACCCTACTTAATAGTCAGTTAAGTACTATGCAATGGCACATCCGCCACCGGCATCATGATAAATCTGGGTTAATAGTAGATGGGCACGCAACGCTCAAGATAGGCGCGGGCTTTGCTCCACTCTGTGTAGATGGCTGTACTATTGGGGATAAGGTGGACAGGATGCTCATTGAGGTCGCAGCGCACATATATGCGTCCCGACTTGCTGCGAAACAGTATCAGCTGCATGTTGGCCGCCATCGGCACCACATCAAAATCTTTCCAATGCAGCCCCACGGTGTCGAAATAGTTGGTGAGATAGTAGCATCCCGGCAAGCGCATCAGCGACAGAAGCGGCATCAATGTCTCCGCATGGCCGAAACGCAGCTGCACAGGAGCCACAGATGTGCTGTCGGCAAGAAACTTGTCGGTGGTGCTGATAAGGTCGAGCAGCAGCGGCGACGCTATCTCGGCGGGCACGCTGCTCACGGTGCTGGCGGTGCGCTGCATATACTGCCGGAAGTTGAAAATGCTCCACAAGGTGTTATACTCCTTTTGGGAGAAATATTTGCTGATGTCGATATGGATGTTCATGGCATTGAGTCCGGCGAGCACGGAATATTGCGCCATAGCCACATCTGCCGAGTCGGCACCAAACTGATATTTCGCTCCGAGCACACGGCGCAGAGGCTCCATGGTGATATTGGCGGAGGTGAACTCCTTGATGGGGTCGGACAACTGGCTCCCCTCGCGCAGCTCCTTATAGTCGTGCGACAGGTCGAAAAAGCGCATCAGTTGCGAATTTTGGCGCCCGGAAGAGGTGTAGATCTCCACCTTGTTGTCCATACGCGAAAGCTGATGGGTGAACTCATACATGCTCATTATGCACCGGGGCGAGTAGCTGCTCAGGGCCTCCACCGTGCGTTTGTTGATCAAAGCGGGATAAGCCTTGGCCATTCGCGACGCTATCCCCCGCTGCTCGGCCATGCCGAGAGAGTCCAGCGCTCCCCAGCGTCCGCCGATGATGTTGACCACTCCCTCGGTGAGGGTCAGCAACTCCTTGCCGCGGGGAGTGATGGTGCCCTTGTCGCGGGCATCGCGCAACGCCTCCATCAGCGTGGTGGCATGCTTGGGCGTGGCGGCAAACCGGGCGCCATGGCGCCCCACATGATTAATCATGATGGGAGTCAGAGAGTCGGGATGCGCCACCACCTCTTTAGGGGCGGGATAGGGGCGCGACGAACCCTGACATTCGTCCCAGCTGTATTCTGTTGCTGTCGGGTCGGCGGCATAGGAGCACAACACGCTCGTCATGGCCACGGCCAAAAATATTATGCGGTGCATAGGTGTGAAGATTTGGAATCTGTTTACTATCTTTGTATTTCTAACGAACATCCACGCCCGGATGTTGCTCAAAAGTACAAACTTTTATGCATACGCTCCAACTGATAGCCTCACAAATATCACAAAACCATCTTCAACCGGCTCTTGAGATGCTCAACGACTTCATCCGCTCCCATCCAGACAATGCAGAAGCATTGTTCATGCGCGGCAAACTGTATTGGAAGCTCGGGAACCGCGCCGCAGCCACTTCCAGCTATGCCGCCGCAGTCGAACTCGACCCCGACAGTCCCGCCGCAGCAGCCCTCGAGCAGGCCCGCACAATCGAAGCCTTCTTCAACCCCGACCTCCTCAATCCATAAAAGGGCAGCAGATCAGTACTCCACAATCAGCCACCACAAAGAAAAAAAGATGAAAATTGTCAACAAAATTTAAATAATATATAAAATAATCACTATATTTGCCCAAACTATCCAAACTAACCAAGCAATACATAAAAACATAACATAACTAAAATCTAAAAAATGAAAAAAGTGATTCTATTGGCTCTTGCCACCGTAGGGATTATGACGGCACAGGCACAAAAAGCCTACATGGCTCCCGGATTTGACGACAATTGGTCGTTTGGTCTTGACGGAGGCGTTACCACAACCGTGAAAGGACACGCTTTCTTCCCCAACATGCGCGGCGCTGCGGGTGCACACCTGCAGAAGCAGCTCAGCCCTTCGTTCGCTCTCGGCGTTGAAGGTATCTGGGGTGTGAACACATCTTCATGGTACGACTACAAACGCTCCACAGCTTTCGACAACTCCTATGTCGGAGTATATGGAGCCGTGAACTTGTTCAACCTTTTTGGAGGATATAAATGTGATGGCCGCTTCTTCGACATCGAGGCTGTGGCAGGCGCCGGTTGGGGACATGAGTACGCCAACGACGGCCCCAACGAGGACGGCGAGAAGGATTTCAACTACTTCTCCACCCGTGCCGGTTTGAACTTCAACTTCAATGTGAGCCGCTATGTGACCATCTCTCTCAAGCCTTACATTCTCTACAACATGACCGGCTCCAAATATCATCCCCTGGATGTGGAGCAGACTTCAGCTGCCTATGATGCCCGTCAGGCCAACATCAATATTCTCGCCAGCGTAAGCTACCACTTCGGTGGCCGCGACTTTGAATGTGTGACTGCACGCAACCAGGCTGAGCTCGATGCCCTCAACGCCAGCATCAACGAGCTCCGCGCCGCCATTGATGCCACCAACGCCAAGGGTGCTGCCGCCACTGCACGTGCCGCCGCTCTCGCCGATGAGCTCGCTGCCTGCGAGGCAAGCAAGAAAAACGTGGCCAAGACTGTGGCCGACGCTGCCGGCAATGTTCGCTACGTGATGTACGGCTTCAGCTCCTCCAGAATCCCCGCCAGCCAGATACCCGTTGTGGAGATGACTGCCGAAAACCTCAAGAACAATCCCAAGGCCCGCTGCATCATCGACGGTTACGCCTCTCCCGAAGGCAACCTCAAGTTCAACCAGCGTCTCGCCGCTGCCCGTGCCGAGTCGGTGAAGAAAATGCTCGTGAAAAAATACGGTATCTCCGCTGACCGCATCACTGCTCAAGGCAAGGGTGTTACCGAGATGTTTGACAAGCGCGCCTGGAACCGCGTTGCCATCTGCACCGTGGAAGATTAAGATCTTTCCATCATTCTTTTCATAATATATGCGCGGAAGAGTCCGAAAGGATTACTTCCGCGTTTTTTTGTTCCAACGGCACAACAATAACGGGCCACACATTGTTATATATACGTTCATCACTATGGGTCAAATCCCATATTCAATGCTATGCAATATATTCAGAAAATCAGTTGCGGCGCTCTCTTGTTCCTGTCCTGCGGAGCCAATGCCGCCCATGTCAACCTCATACAATCGGCCATCGACTCCCTGACCGCCAACCGCTGCGTCAAGGCTTCGGTGGAGTTTTCCGTGACTATGCCCCAGCTCAACGATGATGTGGTGTACAATGTGGCGATTGAACAGACACCCCCCAGCGGCAACGCCGCCCTCCTACCCTACGACTACATCATCGACTGGGAGCTGACCGGAAGGGACACCCCGGTGAAAGGGTTCAGCGCTTATTTCAACGGCCACCACTACCGCTACGCCAACGAGCGGCTGCAGGAGTATCACACAGAATGGGATTCCATTCCGTTCCGCACGGCCAACAATGGCGGCGTGCAGCGGCAAGCCCAGTTTGCCAACCTCCTCCCGGCAGCCTTGGGATATGAATTGAAGAAGATGGCTTCTGACGAGAGATATCGCCTGACAGTACACCCCGACACCATGGTCAACGGCACCCGGCGCACGGTGATTGATGCCGTGATGATCATCAACGGCTCCACCGCCATGGAGGGGGAATATACGCTTGACAAGCTCACCCTCATGCCGGTGAGAACGGTGCTGGAAAACAATCCCGGCGCACTGAGCGAGCAGACTGTCACCGTGAACTATACCGACCTCTCCACCTGCCGGCAGTGCGACAACATCTCCGAGCAAACTCTCATGACCATATATCCGGAGCAGTTTGAAAAATACCGCGAGAGCAATTTCCGCATCGAGAATCTCCCCGGCACACGCCTGCCCGGGTTCGCTCTCCCCACCTCCACCGGCGAAAGATATTCGCGCCATTCCTCCGACAGCTTCCGAGCCCCCACTGTGATAGCGCTCATGGACGCATCCACCGGATTTGCCAAAGAGATGGTCACCGACCTGCGCAGTGCCGTAGGAGCACTCCCCTACGAGGCCGACATCATATGGGCGTTTGTCAACAACAATATCGATACCATTGAAGCCATCGTGCCGTCACTGCTCCCGGGCGAGCATCTGCTCACCTCAGCCCGTTCGCTCGCCCGCGACTGCGGTGCATCCTCGCTCCCGGTGCTGATAATGGCCAACACCGACGGCACTGTGGCCGATGTGGTGCTCGGCTACAACAAAGATATCCCCACGGTTGTTATACAGAAAATGGCTCTCATACAGCCCTGAACAAGTCAACAATACAAAACATTGATATATGGAAACAGTTTATTTCAAAGGTACACCGTGCCACACCTTCGGCACAATGCCCGCAGCGGGCGATGATGCTCCGTGCTTTCACCTCACAGCCGTTGACCTTGGACGCGTGCAGTGCATGGATTTCAAAGGCAAAACAGTGGTGCTCAACATATTTCCGAGCCTCGACACCGAAGTGTGCGCAAGAAGCGTACGCAAATTCAACGAAGAAGCATCCGGATTGAAGGACACCGCAGTAATATGCGTGTCGATGGATCTCCCCTTCGCCATGTCGCGGTTCTGCACCGCCAACGGCATTGAGAACGTGATCACCGCATCAGCATTCCGTTCGCCCCTGTTCGGCCAGAAATTCGGCGTGCAGCTCGTTGACGGCCCGTTGGCCGGACTGCTGGCAAGAGCTGTGGTTATCATCGACCGCGACCGCAAGATTGCCTACCGCGAGCTGGTGGAGGAGATTACCGACGAACCCGACTATGCCGCCGCCCTCAGCGTCCTCAAACGATAGCCCCTCATACTATGAACAAGCATAAGGCGTGACTCGGAATCCCGGGTCACGCCTTTGTTTTTGCTGTGATGTCGGATAGGCCGATGGGCGGCACTATTCCTCCTTGCTGCGATTCTTGGCTTTGTTCTTGTTTTTTGTAGCGGAGGAGTCCATATCCTTCTCCTCCTTGAGGTCAATTTCCTGCTTGTTTTTGTCAAGCACCTTGTACTGCAGATATGCGAGCGACTGGTCGGGCAACACCTTGAATTTGCTGCCGAGCTCGAGCCTCCATTTACGATAGGTGGAGATCAACCCTTTTTTGATATATGCGTCCACAAACGGGTGGACATACATGATGAAATCCGTTTGCTTGAGGTCGTTGACAAGATACTCAAGCTTCTCCTTGAGAGTGTCGGTGAACAGGAGCGACGGCTGTACCACTCCTTTGCCAAAGCATGAGGGGCATGTTTCGGTGGTGGTGATATCCATAGCCGGACGCACACGCTGGCGGGTGATCTGCATGAGGCCGAATTTACTCAGGGGCAAAATGTTGTGGCTGGCACGGTCGTTGGCCATCACCTCTCGCATATGCTCATAGAGTTTCTGCCGGTGCTCGGCCTTGCTCATGTCAATGAAGTCGATCACAATAATGCCACCCATGTCGCGTAGCCTCAGCTGACGGGCAATCTCGTCAGCGGCACGCATATTCACCTCGAGGGCGTTGCTCTCCTGGTCGTTGGCCGCCTTGGAGCGGTTGCCGGAGTTCACATCCACCACATGCAGAGCCTCGGTGTGCTCGATGATGATGTAGGCACCGTTTTTGAACGACACCGTTTTGCCAAACGAAGATTTGATCTGGCGGGTGATGTTGAAGTGGTCGAAAATAGGCTCTGTCTTGGTGTAGAGCTTGACAATATCCTTGCGCTCGGGAGCTATAAGATTCACATATTTCTGAATCTGCCCGAAAGTGTCGGCATCATTGACATAGATGCTTTCAAAGTTGGGGCTGAAAATGTCGCGGAGCACACCCTCTATGCGGCTTTTTTCTTCAAACACGAGAGCCGGAGGTGTGGCCTTCTGAGCCTTTGCGAGCATGTCGTCCCAATATTTGAGGAGCGTCTTCATCTCATGGTTGAGCTCGGCCACACGCTTGCCCTCGGCAGAGGTGCGGATAATCACGCCGAAATTCTGCGGGCGGATGCTTTCGATGAGCTGGCGCAGACGAAGTTTTTCTTCTGTGGTTTTGATTTTTTGGGATATCGACACCTTGTCGCAGAACGGTATCAGCACCATATAGCGTCCGGTGAGGGTGATTTCTGTGGTCAGACGCGGCCCCTTGGAGGAAATGGGTTCCTTGACAATCTGCACCAGGAGCTGCTGGCCGGGCTCAAGGGTGCCGGCCACAGTGCCGTGCTTGTCAATGTCGGGGAGGAGCTTCATTTTCTGAAGCGAAGGCACGCGCTTCTTGTCGTCAAACAAATTTTTGAGAAGCGCGGAATAGGAGGAGAACTGTGAGCCAAGATCTAAGTAATGGAGGAAAGCGTCCTTTTCATAGCCTACATTGACAAAGGCGGCATTGAGCCCGGGCATCAGCTTCTTCACTTTAGCCAGGTAGATGTCGCCGACAGCGTATGCCACATTGCGCGCTTCCTTCTGGAGCGACACAAGGCGGGAGTCCTCAAGGAGCGCTATGGACACCTCCGAGGGCTGTACGTCAACAATAAGTTCGCTTTGCATTTGCTTAGAGTCTAATCAAATAAATGTTATACATCAAATAAATAACACAAAGAACAAACTTTCACGGGACACTCGTGGTTACACGTAAATCCTGCGCTGAAGTTTGTTCTTCGTATATCGGTCCAACACACTGGATGCCGGACAGCGTCGGGAAGTAGAAACCGGCCTATGGGCTTATTTCTTCTTATGACGATTCTTTCTCAGACGCTTTTTACGCTTGTGAGTAGCCATCTTGTGGCCTTTACGTTTTTTTCCGCTGGGCATTGTTAGGTTATTTAAATAAGGTTGATAAAAATGCTATATAAAAAAGGATCTGCCTATGGAGAGATTATTTCACCTCTTCCATGAACACTTTTGCGGGCTTGAAAGCGGGGATTTTGTGCTCAGGGATGATGATGGTGGTGTTCTTGGAGATGTTGCGGGCGGTCTTTTCAGAGCGTGTCTTTACAATGAAAGAACCAAAGCCACGGAAATATACGTTTTCACCATGGGCAAGAGAGTCCTTCACAACTTCCATGAACTTTTCAACAGTAGCAAGAACAGCGGCCTTTTCAATACCGGTGGTCTTGGAAATCTCGTTTACGACGTCAGCTTTAGTCATTTTATTAAGCTTTTTAATATTGTGATTAAATACTTTGATTTACATAGGCTTAACACACAAGTACGGCACCTGCGCATTTTGCAAGTGCAAATATCGTATTTTTTTTGCAATTAGCGGCTACCTTGAGGCAAAAATTTAACAATAAATGTCACTTTAGCACTATTTTATCAGTGTTGTCACGATAAAAGGCCGGAAATCTCATCCAGATCTGCCGCCACAATGCACCCCTGCGCGGCGGGTATTCCGGCTTCGGCGGCACGGGCCGGACGGTAGTGAACGGCATGCCATCCGGCGCACATAGCACCCCGGATGTCGGTGGTGGGATTGTCGCCGATCATCAGATGGAGCCCCGGGTCAGGCACCCCGGACTGCCGCATGGCATACCGGAATATACGGATATCAGGCTTGTTGACTCCTATGTCGTCGCTGAGCACCGTGCAATCCACCCACGGCGACACCCCGGCTGTGTCCATCTTGCGATACTGAACCTCCTTGAATCCGTTGCTGAGCACGCCGATCCGGGCTCCGCACTCCTTGATATGGCGCAGCAATGCCATGGCTCCGGGCATGAGGTGTTTCTCCTGAGCGAGGTAGTCAAGATAGAGCGGGTCGAAACGGCGCGACATCTCCTCGGCCTGCGGGCGCGGCATTCCGGCATTGACCAGCGGCATGGCAAAACGCTCCATACGCAGATAATCGCGTGAAATTTCACCTATATTATATTTAGCCCACAAGGCATGGTTGTGGAGCTCGTAGTCATTGATCCAGCCGGCGGGCTGCTCCCACCAACGGCTGAGTCCCCCGGTGCGATAAAGACGCTCGAGGGCGGCGCGGGAATTGGTGGCGAAGTCGATGATGGTGTCGTCGAGATCCACCCACACCATAGATATAGGATATTGTTTATTGAAAATCATAGAATTTCCACCATTTTGAATCCGACGAGTCAATCACCGGCTCCCCTTCATGTGAGCGCAACCAATGCACCACGCGGAGGGTGACGGGAAGTATCAGTATCTCATAGAGGGTTTTGAGCACAGCCTGCGTCACTATCAGCGCACCTATCTCCGCCCATCCGAGCACACCTGCAAAAGCTATCGGGAAGAATATGGCCGAGTCCACGCTCTCGCCCCACAGGGTACTGACAATGGCGCGGAGCGAGAAACCGCTCCCGTCACCGGCTGATGCCTTCATACGGCTCATCACGTATGCGTTGACCATCGAGCCGCACAGAAATGCCGTGAAGCTGGCCACAAATATGCGCGGCGCAGCGCCAAACACCAGCGACATCGCCTCCTGGCCTGTCCATTCGGGCGACCCGGGAAGCCACACAGCCATCTGGAGCAGCAGCGATGCCAGCAGGTTCATGGCAAAGCCGAGCCATATCACAAACCGCGCCCGGGCAAACCCATAAATCTCCACTATGCAGTCGTTGAGGATATAGGATATCGGAAACACTATAAATCCGGCCGTGATGGTAAGCGGTCCGAGGGTCACGGTTTTGATTTCCATCAGGTTGGACACTATAAGGCACACACAGAACAGCACTGTGAGCAGCAGAAATGTGAGCGAGAACTTCGCTCTGGAATCTTGTCTATTCTTTTCCATTGTTCTTGTTTTTTACGAGGTAGCAAGCACTCGGGTTAGATTTTATGTGTGGTTCAGTACACGTTGATATAGCTCGACTGTCTGTCGGGCTATGTTGTCCCAATTGTAGGGCGACAGGTCATACACTCTCGGAGTGGCGTTATTATCAAGCTTCCGCTGCAGAAGAGCCGCAAGCGCATCCACATCGCCCACCGGATAGAAATCCTTATCTTCAAGAGCGGGCAGCAGATTGGCAGGGATATCGCTCACAGCCACATCAATACCGTAGCTCATGGCCTCGAGAAGCACAATCGGCAGCCCCTCATGATAAGATGGCAGGCAGAACAACGCCGCATTGGTCATCAGCTGGTTCATCTTCTCGCCACGGATGAATCCGGTGAGCACCACATCGTGCTTACGCGCCAGCTCCTTGAGCGAACGCGAATAGGCATCCTCATGGTCAGCATCGCCGGCTATGGCAAGCCTGAACCCTTGCGGAGACACCTTGGCAAAGGCCTCTATCAAATCATGGAAACCTTTCTCCTCGACAAAGCGCCCCACAGCCACCACATATTTCCCCGGTTCAAGGCCAAGGGATGATATATAGTCAGTGCGGGCGGATTTAACCGGCACCTCCACACCGTTGAATATAAGCTCTGTGTCGGTGCGCCCGTAGCGCGAGGCAAGTATATTGGCAATCACCTTGGATATCACTATCACTTTGTTGCTCCACCTGGCGCTCATCCGCTCGCCGGTTTTGAGCGCCGTTTTAGCCAGCCGTCCCCACTTCTGACGGTCGTAGTCGGGGCCATGGTTGGTGGACACAACCTTCATCCCCATCAGTCGCGCAAACGGCACCATCAACCCCGGACCTATGGCGTGCACGTGAATGATATCGGGATTAAGCCGGCGCGCCTTGATGACAGCTAAGGCAGTGTGAACCACCGCCTCCACACTTTTCTTTCGCGGAGCATACACATCCACCAGCTTCACGCCCCCATACTCTTTCAATCCGGGCGATGCCTCCGTGTAGGGAGTACGGCGCACGATTGTCACATCATGCCCCATGGCGGCGATACGCGGATAGAGCTGCTGGCAGTGTGTTTCCACACCGCCCTGAATCTCAGGGATGCCGCGAGTGCCTATCACCACTATCTTCATGGCTGCAATCTACTTGTTGCCGTTAGCGTCAAGATTACCCTGACGGGGATCCTGCCCCACATCACACCATTTCTTGTCAAGACAAGCCGGCTTGCCCACCATTGAACGCAGCTTGTTTTTAAGCGCCCAGGTGGCAGGATATTTCACATATTTGTGCATCACCGGCGAAGCGGTGCCCACCATCCAGCAGTTTTTGGGACATTTGCGCACCATTTCCCGCACATGCTGAGCCTGATCACTGTTCCATATAGTCATGAAGTCAGCATCGTGGATGTTGCCCATCGACTCTTTCCAGAACTTATCCTCCATACCGTTGCAAGGATACACCTCGCCCCAGGGGTCGATAAAGAAGTTGGCCGAGCCGGCCTCGCAGGGAAGCATCCGGCGGTTGCCCTCGATGTAATTGATCAGTCCCATGTTGAACCACGCACGGAACCACGACTTGGGGTGCTTCTCCGACAGCTGCCATTTGATGAGAGTCTCGAAGTCGGCACACACCTTGTCTTTATTTGTTATACTGTTGTCATCCTTATGGAAATAGTAGGAGTTGTGGAACGCCGCGGTGGCAAACTCCATATTGAGCTTGCGGCTGAGCTGATACAGCTCCAGCATGTCGGAGGAATTGTTGTTGGACACCGTGCACCCAAACCCTATATCCTTAAGCCCCATCTCGCGTAGCTTCAACAGGGTTCGATACCCTTTTTCAAAACCGCCTTCGCGGCCCCGGAGCTCGTCGTTCTTATCCTTGAGCCCCTCGATGGATATGCGTATGCCGATATTGGGAAACCGCTTGGCAAGATCTATCACCCTGTCGTCATACCAGCCGGAGGTGGATATCACTATGCGGGGGGTGTGCTTGTAGCACTCCTCCACTATCTCGGCCAGATCTTCCCGGATGAACGGCTCTCCACCGGTGAGATTGATAAATTTAAGTTGAGGTAGCGACCTGAGGTCCTCGGCCTTGATCTCCTCCTTTTTGTCGGTAGGATTTTTCCAGATGTTGCACATCTTGCAGCGCATAGGACATCTGTAGGTCAATATTATAGATGCATCAGTAGGCTGTTGTGGTTTCATACTCATGGTAGGTAACATATCAATAACGGAAAAACCGCACTCGATATTGCACACCTCGTTAACATTATTTATAAATGCCCAGCGGCGCTAAAATCGTTGAAAATATCAACAAAGGATTTAGCAATTTCCGTATTGAGCAATCGCGGCCGCATACGATGGCAATTAGCCACATATTCAGCATTATTGTCAACCACCTCAGCTAAATCATCCTCGTTCCAATCATCCTTTACTATTCCGAGCAAATTATCACGAACGAATTTAGAAGTAGCAGGAATAGAATTCATAACCAAAGGTGTGGCGGACACTATTGATTCCGGAATCGACACCATATTCAAATCACTACGGGTGGCCACCATAAAAAGCTTTGAAGCACCCACATATGAGTTCAACTCCTTTTGGCTCAGGAATCCAAGAAATTCAACTTTAGACTCTATCCCAAGGGATTTCACTAACTGCCGCAACTCTTCCTCTTTATTGCCGCGTCCGGCTATCAGCAAACGATAATCGGAATATTTAGCCTTTGATACGAACTTGGCAAACTTTTTAATTATGTAGTCAACGCGTTTACGTTCCGACAATTGCGATGATGTGATCAATACATCTTTTTTGGACAAGCATTCCTTGAATTTATCTCCATCCACGCCATGGTCAAGTATTTTTGCAATCACTTTTGATTTCAGATACTTAGAAATGAATTCAGATGCCATGATTGAACGAGGCACTATTCCCACTATATTTTTATAGGCAAAGGGACACACCACATTATACCATATCTTAGACGGAAGATTGTGCAACATCTTGCTGTGACACACGCGCTCCTGCCATATAATCAACTTCTCAGGACAAACTGAAGCCGCAACATAACTACCAATGGACATACATTCACTTGATATAACTATGTCATACTCCGCGGCATGATCACTTAAATATCTTCTAAGTCCACTTGGACAAGGGACTGTTGCAGGTTTGAATATCGAAGTCCATTTTGACTTGAAAAACAACACATTAAAATCATACAATTCCGACTCAACGGGCTTGTATTCCTCACTGGCTAAAAGCGTCACTCTATGTCCGGCTTCAACAAACCCCTTGCACATACCATGTATCATGGTATCCTTTATACTTGGGACTTTTCTTATAATGCCCCATTCAGGAGTATATAATATCAGATTTATAACAAGTATATTCATATACTAACACTCATTATTTGACGATACATATCGACACTTTATCGGCAGGCATACCCGCAAGCATAGATTTGAGAGCAGAGCGTTTCACCTTGCCAGAAGGCACAAACACAAGCAGCCTTGCCGACTGTTCGTCGATGGTGTGGGCCAGTTCGTATGCTCTCTCGGGATTAGGAATCTGCACAAACAGATAGTTGCAGCCACCCAATTCTGAAGCAGCATCTTTCTGCCACGCCTCGCTGAGGAGCGTGTCATTGTCCGATGCCGGAGCACTCTGCACCACCCTTCGTCCGATGGCCATCAACGACTCAACAAGAGCGGGTGCCACTGAAGCTCCGGCACCATCCACCGACATCCAATATACCCTGTTGTCGGAAGGATTGTCAACCAATATGGCGCGGAGCTTGTTGAGCTGAGCCTTGCTGCCGTCATACTCCACACTGTTGGCCTCTACTGAGAGCGGAGCCAGGTCCATGAGGTCTTTCACCTTACGATAGCGCAGGGTCAGCCACAAAGCCAGGCACGAGGGGCAGAAAATACCGAGGAACAGCATTATCACAAACACCAGATATTTAGTCATATTGTCAGGCTTGAGGTCGCAATAAGCCTCCTCAAACACAAATCCGAGAGTAGAAGTGCTGTAGAGCTGGAGCATCGACTGCTCGCGGCTCTGACGCAAAAAGGCATACAGTTGATTTTTGAGAGTCTTGTCGCGCACTATTGATGTGTATTCCAATGTTTTTTGCGGCACATCAACCAATTTGGATGTAGCGGCAGCAGTCACATTGTCCATAGACGCGATCTCATTCTTTGACTTCGCTATCATCTTTTCCGCAGATTCAATCATCAAGCCTCGAAGCATATCAATACGTTGGTTCAATTGCACCAAAGCAGTATTGTTTTCCGTTGCCGAACGCAACAATTGACGCTTGCTCCATACCGCCTCGTTATATGATGTCACATTGGCATCAGGAATCCCCTCCACCACCGGCACAAACTCCTCACCACCGGCATCAGTCTTCATGGCAGCAAGCACTTTTTGGTAATAGTCGAGAATCTGACGAGCCTGCACATCAGCCATTTTATTGTTCATTGCGGTTCCGGCAAGCATCGAAGCCGTTTCAGGAGTAGCGAGTAGCCCATCCTTAGAAAGGAAATCGGCCTCCTTCTTCTCCACATCACCAAGCTCTGTCATCAGCTTGGCAATAGCGCCGTCGTAGTATTCCACTTCTTCGGCAGCGCGGGAGTGGGTGCGCTGCAGGCGCTTGGCGTTATATTCCGCCATTATGGCATTGACCACATCCATACCCATCTGACGGTTGGGAGCCTTGTACTCCACAAGAATGGCATCACCAAGCTTGGAGGCCACATCGATAAACAATGTCTTGGTGAGGAGCTTGCAAGCAATTTCATAGCTTGTCACCGACACCTTGACGGTTTTGTAAGGAGTATTGTCAAATTCGGCGGTTTTGAGCACCATAAGGTCACCGTATTCAGTCTTGACTGTTGTGGGAAGCTCCACATCTTCAGCCTCGCCAACGGTACGGCCAAGCAACCCTTTGGTCACCTTTACATCCACTTTGCCGGAGTCAAGGATATCCACCTTCACCTTCAAAGCCACCCGCATAGTGTCGAAATAACCGGGGGCCGCCTCAACAGCGATAGGGGAATTGCCCCAAAGCACCTGCTTGTCGCCGTCAAGTCGGGCGGTATAGGTGCGGTTGAGCTGCAGATTCTTCACCACACGCATCGCCACATCGTGGCTGTTCATGATTAGCATCTCGTTGTCCACAGCCGCACCGCCGAACCCACCGATGGAGAATGTCTTCATCATCTGGTCCATGCCGCCGGCACCGCCGCCCATCTCGCTATCCTCCACGAGCAGCTCACCGCTGGCCTTATACTGCGGCAACGCCACAAACCAGTATGCCACCGCAAGGGCAAGGAATCCAACCACCGAAGCCACATAAATCCAGCGCAGTTGCTTCACGGCCCGCCAAAAACGGCGCAGATCCAATATGTTTTCACTCTTAGCCATATCTTATATATATTTTTTTGTTACAGATTGAAGTTCCAATTTCTCCTCATTTTGCCCATCCCTGACCTTTGCTCCTTGACCGCATACATAGCCGAGAAGCATCATAGAGGCAACACCCGGTCCTTGCGCAAGAGTATTACCGCCGATACATTCAATAAGCAAAAATATGACAATATTCACACCTATCACAATTTGATACCGATATTTTTCAGCATTTGTCCTCATTAGCGTCTTAAGATAGGAATAGGCATACACCCAAAACCACACGAACAACACTAAGCCAAACACCCCAAACTGCGCCAGCAAAGGATAGTAAGCATCGCAAATAAACATCGGCTCCGCCTCACTGAGGCCATACACTTTGTCAATACCATACTCATGATATACCCCCGAATATGGGTCTGTTGATGAAGAACTCGCAAACGATGCCAACCCTGTGCCAAACGGGAAATGATCCAAGAGTATCATTCCTCCTGTCAGATACAGCACCGGACGCGCAAAAGACTCTATCACTTCGGGGTCAAAACGAGTAGCATCAACATTGCCGGATATAAAATAGTAATCAAATTTCTGCCACCCTACAGCTACAACGAGCAGCAGCACGCAGCACACCACAGCCAAATGTCCCGGTGTCAACCGCTTCAAGAAACCGGGCCTGTAAATAAACATAAAATACAAGGCCACAACGACTTCGCCATAATATTTCGACCGGCCACAAACCAATCCCATAATAAGCAGGAATGCCACTACCAACAAGTTTTTTCTACTAATGAATCCATCGCTGTCAATGGACACATATAGATATACCATAGCACTTATAAAAATAGTCGTTCCACCTATATATGGGTGGGCCATCACAGCGTCAATCACCGCGTTGCCACAGCATAAAACCACAAACGAAATCACCGCATTTACCAAAGAGAGCCCCTGAAGTATCAACTTTTCCATGGAATTAAACTCAGGTTTCATGCCCAACACAACAGAAAACGCGATATAAGATTTCATCTCAATCACAAAATCCACTAAAGTAGCCTTGAAAGAGCTATAATGCACGGCCACATTAGAATACACCAAATAAAACAGCATTATACCAATGAGCATCATCATCAGACTGTAACTGCGCCATTTTTTATTGACGACACAATCTATAAGTCCAATTATGAGCAGTAAAAGATAGCACAATTCATCAGAATATATCACATATGATTTATTCGGAATCAAACAAATGAACCCGAATATGAATATCCATGCGATTATTCTGTCGAACTTTATCAAGGGCTATCGCGTAAGTGCTATGATTAGAGAGGCTATAACCGATACAGTGCTGACCACAGTAGAAATGACGGAAAGCTTGTATCCATTGTTCTGATTATACTTTGAATTATCTTGCTTCACCTTATTGGCCGACACAACCACAACATCCTCATTCTTGAGCCAGAAGTAGGGACTCTCCACCACCTTTGCATCATGAAGGTCAAGCTTCTGATACTCGATAGTGTCGTCTCCTGTGCGGCGCATCACTAAAATATTGTCACGTAGCGCATAGTCACCCAAACCACCACAAGCGGAGATGGCATCAAGTATGCTGTAACGATCCTGTGTGGAATATAGCGTGTGTGGCTGATTCACCTCTCCCACAACAACAACACGGAACCCTTGAATCGACACATACACCACGGGGTCTTTTACATACTCGCTGATACGCTTGGTGAGGTAATCCTTCAGTTCCATCTGGGTCATACCCTCCACATGGATTTTACCAAGACGCGGAAAGTCTATATTTCCCTCCCTGTCAACCTCGTAGGGCTTTATTGCCGGAGTGCCGGAAAATTCAGTTGCACCGGGAGAGGCAGGATTGATATACGGAGGGTTGAACTCCGCCGAGGCAGATTGCACTTCGCTTTGCACTGTAATCACCAAACTCATCTCCGGCTCAATCTTCACCACTGTGCTCGGCACAGTGAGGGTGCCACTGTCGCCGGGAAGATTCTCAAATATATTCAAGTCATGCTTGGTTGAACCGCACGATGACAAGACAAAGATTGCTACTAAAGAAAATATTGAATATATCTTTTTCATGCGTATGTAAATCCTGGTTTATTTTCAAAATACAAAGATATGAATTTTATTCGTCATTTAGCGTCAAGCACTCCAAAATAAATATCTTTGCGCTGTTTTAAAGAATTCTCCATGGAAAATTTTTCCACCATAGCGATACACTGTGGAGCCATCGACAATCGCACATCGGCATCTTCCAATCGCTTAATAGCATCAGCAAACATCTCAGCATTATAGGGATCAGCTACCAGTATGCCGGTATCCCCATCGACAACATAGTCCTTAATGCCTTGCACTGCCGTGCCTATCATGGGCACACCAGCACACAACTGTTGAATGCCAGCCATCCCCAAACCTTCGCGAACCGAAGGGATTACCCCTATATCCGCTATATGACATAACTCATCCACATCATTTCTAAACCCCAACATCCTGACATCAATCCCATATTCTGATGCAAGCGACATGATAGAATCTGTGATATCAGTTCCTCCATGTTCACGGCCACATATCACATATACAAATTTGTCTTTATTGGGTAAAAGGCTCAATGCCTCAACGATAATCTTGTGATTTTTGCGAATTGATATTTCGCCAACCGCAAGTATAACAATTTTATCTTCGGCCAAACCAAGTTCGTCCCTTTTGGCCTTCCTATCAATTACAACATCACGATATTTTGCTATATCACACCCCACGCCATCAATCTTATACACATTGGGGCAGTGCAAAGATTGAGCTTTAATCTTATCATCGGTGTTGATCGTGACGATGGCATCACACATCCTGCTGCACACATCCTCAATCGTCCTATATTTCAGCCGCGTTTTTTTATCAGACAGATGCGTCCATGCCAAACCGTGAGACATGTAAATTATCTTCAACCCTTTGCGTCTCATACCCAAAGCCGCCATCCGCACAATCATACCGACAATCGGAGTGTGGCATATTATCGCATCAAATCTCTCAGCTTTTAAGAGACGGCGGTATCGGCGGAAACATTTAATATTGGTCTTGGTCAAAGGCGATTTGGAGTCACAACGGATATCCACAAATTTGGCTCCCAGCCGGTTAATCTCCGCAATAGTCTTCTCTTCGTCAAATCCATTGTCTGCTGCAACAGTCACCCTATAGCCCATATCAATGAGCATGGATATATCTTCCATGAGAAACCACATGAATCCTACAAGATTAACGGCAATCAGCACTTTTTTTTCACATTGCATGTTAAATGTCTCTTATTACTACGAATGGGGCTTTGTTATAAAAACTCTCGCTTGAGGGCTTTTATTATACGACACAATAAAAATATAAACTGAATAGTTAATAAGATATAAATACATCAAAGCCCTAATTTTTTATAATGGCAGAAACCTTAACAAAAACTGTGGTTAAAGGCACCTTCTGGTCAGCCTTGAATCGCTTCGGAGTCATGGGGTTGCAATTCATCACATACGTGATTCTTGCCCACATACTTTCGCCAAGCGACTTCGGTGCAATTGGGATGCTGTCAATATTCATCGTTTTATCTCAAACTTTTGTTGATGGCGGATTCAATAGTGCCCTTATACAGAAAAAAGACCCCACAGAAGTTGATTTTTCAACAATTGTGTTCTGGAGCATGGGTCTCGGTGCTTTTTTGTGCGGCCTGTTATATTTGACAGCTCCTCTCGTAGCAGAGTTTTACGATATGCCTATACTATGTTCTGTACTGAGAGTCATGGGTGTCTCCATAATATTCCAAGGAGCAGCTTGTATTCAAAACGCCAAGCTTCAAAAAGCCATGAAGTTCAAGAGCTTGTCAATTATAGATTTAAGCAGCAATTTATTAGCAAGCATTGTGGCCATAGTCTCCGCTTACCGAGGAGCTGGAGTATGGGCTCTTGTATTACTCATGATGACCCAAAGTATCAGTAAGTTCTTTTTACTTTTGATTGTCACACGCTGGCTTCCAAAACTGTGCTTTTCATTCAGCTCTTTCAAACAATTGTTTTCGTTTGGAGTATTTATTTTCATGGGAAATATAATGGAAACAATATCCAACAACATTCAAGGGCTGGTTATTGGCAAAAAGTTTTCTGCCGCTCAAACTGGGTACTACACTCAAGCCAACAAAATGGAGAATATTGTCGGACAGTCCATTCCTCAAATCATTAGCACGGTAATGTATCCCTTATTCTCTAAGCTACAGAATGAACGTGACAAGCTGAGAAACCTAATAGTCACCGACATAAGAATTATTTCGTTTGCAGTGTACCCATTACTGTCAATCTTAATTATTTTCGCTCCCGACATCATAATGCTTTTGTTCGGTTCCAAATGGCTTCAATCAGCTCCCTATTACAGAATTTTATGTGTTGGAGCTTTCTTTTTTTCCATCAACAATATCAACTTCTACGCCGTAGCATCCAAAGGAAAATCCAAGATATTGTTTTATGGCTCCATATATCGCTTCGCCATGATGTGTATCCTTATAGCCATAGGTGTGAATTTCGGCATGATCGGATTGATGTGGAGCTTAGCCATAAATATGGCCAACATCTTCTTTACCAACGCTGTCTTTTGCCAGCACTATGTCGGGACACGCATAATCGATGAACTGAAAGCCATGGCACCCGCAGTTCTACTAAGTGCAGCAGCCTCTGCCATAACTCTTATTGCATATCATTCGCTATCCTTGCTATGGGGATTCGGAGTGCTTATTTTCATCATCACCTATATTTCTTTTGCCGCGATTTTCAAAGTCAGAGTCCTAAAAGAAATTAAAATCATATTAATGAAGTTTACAAACAAATAAACACAATATATGACATCATCTAACTCAAAATACGACAAAAAGGCTGTAATACTGACTCTGTTCCGAGCGAATAATATCGGAGCATTTCTCCAAGCCTACAGCATGATGGATCTGCTTCAAAACCTTGGCTACGACACATCCTTTGGATTTTTACCCGACAAAACAGCATCCAGACGCAGTTTGACCCACAAGATTTTAGGATATATTAAAGCCGGGGATATACGCAAACTACTGTGGAAAGCAAAAAATGTGTCCATGTATAGGGAAATCCAGGCCACACTACCAGCAACTGATTTGAGCGACAAACCGGTGTTTGATGCCGCTATTATTGGCAGCGATGAAGTGTGGAGCATCAACAACCCAAACATAGCTCACCAAGCATACTATTTAGGGCATGAGGTTAACGCCGCCCATAAAATTGCGTATGCCCCATGTGGAAACGGCATAACCGCATCTGAGTTTCGCCAACTCGCACCCAACGAAAAGTTCAGCGAATTCACAGCTCTTTCGGCACGAGACAACGACACTTTGAAAACAGTTGAAATGATTTCCGGCAGAAATGTCACAAGAGTAGTGGATCCTACCATGCTCATTGAATCGTTTGACCATAAAATAGTAGATTGTAAGGAAAAATCACCATTCATCCTTGTTTACAGTTATGGCATTGACAAGCAAATGGTAAAAGCAATTAAAAAGCTTGCAAAGAGCAAAGGACTAAAACTTATCAGTGTTGGCACATACAATAGTTGGTGTGACCAAAACGTAATTGCCGACCCCTGGGAATTTCTCGGATATCTGAAAGCAGCCCGATATGTAATCACTTCCACATTTCATGGCACTATTTTATCAATAAAATTTAATAAGCAGTTTATTTGTTTAGCCGCTAATACTTTTAAGGTTATTGATGCACTGAGTTTCTATAACCTCTCCAATAGAAATGCGTCTTCTCCCGAGCAAATTCCACATCTTTTTAACCAACAAATAGACTACGATCCTGTTAACACTATAATTTCCACTTCAAGAAACACATCAATGCACTACTTGAAAAACGCTCTCGCAGAATGAAAGCTTTTGCTGTAAAAAACAAAAATACTACTACGAGATTAAGATCTCGCTCGGGCGGAGTCTTTCCAGCTCTCTCCGACTTCATCCTGAATCAGAACGGTTCTGTTTATGGATGTATCCTCAATTCTAAACTTGAAGCCGTCCATACACAAGCTCTTAACAAACCGGAAAGAGACGAAATGTGCGGTTCCAAGTATGTGCAAAGTTGTAAGAGTGATATGTTCAAACTGGTAAAGTCCGACTTAAAATCTGGTAAACATGTATTGTTCTCAGGGACTCCTTGCGAAATTGACGGACTTAAGTCATATCTTGGCCACACCGACATGTCTCGTTTAGTACTGATAGATATAGTATGCCACGGTGTTCCGAGTCCACTACTATGGAAAAAATATCTGAATTTTGTGGAATGTAAAACCGGCCAAAAGGTTATTAAGGCTGATTTCCGAAACAAAAAGGATTTCGGATGGACATCAAACATTGAAACTCTATATCTTAGTGATGGCACTACTTACAATTCCCATGACTATGCGTCAATATTCTACAGCCACTATCCTTTACGCCCAAGTTGCTCCCGATGCCCATACAAATCATTACAACGGTGCGCCGACATAACATTAGCCGATTGCTGGGGCATAGATAAATACCAACCCGAATTCAACGACAATAAAGGAGTTTCATTGATTCTCATCAACACATCTAAGGGTAACGAAATATTCCAATCAGTTGTATCACAATTTGACGCCATAGAAGTAGATATTAAAAATTTCCTACAAGCTCCTCTTGATCATTCATTCAAGGTAAACAAACACAAAAGAGAACTTTTTTGGAAAAAATTGCAAGAAAAATCTTTTACATATATCGTGGCAAAGTATGGAGCCAACAGTTTAGAGGAAAAAATCAAGAGATCGCTTCACAAATTATTGCCGAAATCCATAGTGAGACAATTAAAAAAATTATTAGGACGATAGTTCAATATGGAAAAATCATACCCAATTTTGTTTACTGACAAGGAGGAGTGTTGCGGATGTACGGCATGCTATGCTATTTGCCCGACCCAAGCTATCTCTATGACAGCAGACATTGAAGGATTTCTATATCCGATGATTGACGAAAAGAAATGTATCAAATGTCACGCCTGCATTAATGTGTGCGCCTTTAAAGGTGTTGATAAGAAGTGAGGGGGAGGGAGTGCGGGGTGCGGGGATTTTTTGTACCTTTGCGGCACTATGATTGACCCTGTTTTCTACTGTATAGATCTTTCGCTGACGGCATGGGTGCTCACCGGAGCATCGGTGCTCTGTGTGCTGCTTCTGATACTCCTTTGGGATTGGAGAGCGCGGCATATATGGCGCCGAGCCGCCGCAGACAATGAGGCCCCTATGCCTGCCGATGAGGCGTTTCCGCCAGTGAGTGTGGTGGTGATAGCCCGTGGCGACAGCCGCAATCTTGCCACCCTTCTTCCCGACATCCTCCATCAGGACTACCCGGCTCCGCTGGAGGTGATTGTGGTCAACAATGAGCAGTCGTCGTCCACTGCCGATGTGGTGGGCTCGCTGCAGCTCTCCCACTCCAATCTGTACATGACCTACGTGCCCGAGCATGCACGCAACCTGTCGCGACGCAAGCTGAGCATCACTCTCGGCATCAAGGCTGCGCGCTATCCGTTTGTGGCCCTCACCGAGGGAGGATGCCGCATCCCCTCGCCGCTATGGCTCCGCAGCATGATGCGTCACGCAGCGATGGGCAAGGAGCTGGTGATAGGGTTTGCCACCGATGTGGATGAGCCTGATGACTCGCAGCCGCAGCAGATGCGCGGAGCAAGATTGAGAAATTTCGACCGCGTGTGGAATGCCGTCCGTTGGCTGCCACGCGCCATTGCCCATCATCCCTACCGCGGCACCGGGGCCAACCTTGTATATAGCCGCGAGCTGTTTTTCAGTCACAAAGGATTTTCATCTACGCTCAACATGGTGTATGGTGACGACGACCTGTTTATCAACGAGATAGCCACAAAGAGCAACAGCGCTGTGGAGTTGAGCGAAAACTCCCGCGTGGTGGTACCGCGTTCCCTCCCGCGCTATATGCACGGCATTGAACGGCAAATGCGTGCGTTCAGCCGCCACGACCTTCCATCATCACCATGGCTGCTGATGGGTGCATGCTCCATGCTTTGGTGGATGTGGCTCGGATGCTCCATCGCGGCATCAGTTGTCGGATGGCCCTCACTTGTGCCGATGGCAACTGTGGTTCTCGCTGCCATACCGCTCTGGATAGTGTCGTGCCGTCAATGGCGACGCGCCTCCAAGGCTCTGGGACTCCGTCCGATGCTGATGATGGTGCCTCTGATGGCTCTGTGGCATCCTATCTACAACATCCGCTACCGCATCGCCGCCCGGCGCAACCGCAAGAACAAGTTCACCAACCGCGCCTAAAAATTCAGCCTGACACTCACATTCTCCACTTGCGCTCCAACCGGTGCATGAGGCTTGCTCACACGCACATACCCATTCTTTACCGCAGGCCATCGTTCCAACAACGCATTGCGTATCCGTCCGGCCACATGCTCCAGCAGTTGCGATGGCTCGCCCATCTGCTCACGCACTAACTCAATTGCTTCGGCATAGTTCACGGTGCCATCCAGAGAGTCATGCTCCACCGCCGGAGTAGCATCAATCTCCAGCAGCAGGTCCACCACGAACTCGTTGCCAACCGCTCTCTCCTGAGGCATAACGCCGTGACGGGCAAACAGATGTATGCCCGTCACTTCAATCGTCACAATATTGTTGTCCATCATTTTCTGCGGCTGCGTGTTTTCTCCTTGGAGCGTTTATGCTTGCCACCTTTGGCCGATATAGCCTGACGGGCGGTCACTTCCTTGCCCATGTCGTCCTCGCCGGGACGGCGGCCGCGGTCATCCACCAGCACAAAGTCGAGCTGCTTGCGCTCAAGGCTTGTGCGGGCCACACGCACCTTCACCTCATCGCCCAGACGGTAGCGCACATTATGGCGGCGACCTATCAGGCAATAGTTGCGCTCATCGAAATCGTAATAGTCATCGGCCAGGTCGCGGACCGGCACAAGACCCTCGCAAAGGTTCTCGTTAAGCTCCACATAAAGGCCCCACTCGGTGACTCCGGAAATCACGCCGTCGAATGTTTCGCCAAGATGATCGCCCATATACTCCACCTGCTTGTATTTGATGGAGGAGCGCTCGGCATTGGAAGCCAGCTGCTCCATATCGCTCGAGTGCTTGCACTGCTCCTCGAGCTTTGCCACATTCACGCTTCTGCCGCCGTTCATATACCGGTCGAGCAGACGGTGCACCATCATGTCGGGATAGCGGCGGATCGGCGAGGTGAAATGAGTATAGAAGTCAAATCCCAGACCATAGTGGCCAATGTTCTCAGTGGTGTAAACCGCCTTGGCCATGGAGCGTATGGCAAGGGTGGAGAGGAAATTCTCCTCACCTTTCCCTTTCACCTCGGCTAGCATTCGGTTGATGGAGCGGTTCACCTCGCGTGCCGAGCCGCTCTCCTTCACCTTGTAGCCAAACGCACGCGCGATTTTGCTCAAATCGGACAGCTTGCCGGGGTCGGGCATATCGTGCACACGATACACAAACGCTTTGGCCCGCTTGTGTCCCTGCGGCTTCCCTATGAATGTGGCCACTGTTTTGTTGGCCAGAAGCATGAACTCCTCAATAAGTTTGTTGGCATCCTTCGACTCCTTGAAATAGGTGCTCACGGGATGGCCGTGCTCATCAATTTCAAACTTCACCTCTGCGCGGTCAAACTCCACCGAGCCGTTCTCATAGCGCTGCGCCCTGAGCACCTTGGCCATAGCGTCAAGCGCAAGAATCTCGCGGGCATAGTCGCCGTGGCCGCTCTCGATCACATTCTGCGCCTCCTCGTAGGTGAAGCGGCGATTGGAGCGGGTCACAGTGCGGGCTATCTTGGAGGAATATACCTTGGCATTGTCGTCCATCTCAAAGATGCACGAGAATGTGAGCTTATCCTCATCGGGGCGCAGCGAGCATATACCGTTGCTCAGATGCTCCGGAAGCATAGGCACCACCCTGTCCACAAGATACACTGATGTGGCTCTCGTGCGGGCCTCCTTGTCGAGCAGCGTGTCGGGCTGCACATAATGCGTCACATCGGCGATATGCACACCCACTTCATAATGTCCGTTGGGCAACACTCTGAACGACAGCGCATCGTCAAAATCCTTGGCATCCTTGGGGTCAATGGTGAAGGTGGTCACATCACGCATATCCAGTCGGCTGGCCACCACCTCGTCGGTGATTCCGGCATCAATCTTGGCAGCCGCCTCTTCCACATTCTTCGGATAACGGTACGGAAGGCCAAACTCCGCCAGGATGGCGTGCATCTCGGTGGTGTTTTCACCGGTTTTGCCCAGTATATCAATAATTTCGCCGATAGGGTTCTTGGCATCGTCGGGCCACGAGGTGATGCGCACCACCGCCTTGTCGCCGGTCACGCCACCCTTGAGCCTCTTCTTGGGGATAAGGATATCGGTGGCCAGATATTTGCTGTCGGTCTGCAGAAAAGCATACTGCTTCTCCACCTTGATAGTGCCGATGAAAGTCTGGTCCTTGGCCTCGATGATCTCCATCACCTCCGCTTCGGGCTCCACGCCTTTGCGGCGGGCGGCCACAATCACCTTCACCTTGTCGCCGTTGAGAGCATGCATGGAGTTGCGCTCGGCCACAAACAGCGTTTCGCCATCCTCGTCCGTCACCACTGAGTTTTTGCCGTTGGAGCGGCGCACAAACACACCGGTGGTCACATTGCTGCGGGCAGGAGCTTTGTATTTGCCCGGCGAGGTTTCAATAAGGTCACCGTCAAACGCCATCCCGGCCAGCAGCATAGCCACCGAGCGGTGGGCGGCGGGAGTGTCGGCGCCAATGGCAAATGCCACCTGCTTGTAGTTGAATGTGCCGTTCTTCTGCCGGTTTATATAGTTCACCACCTCTTGACGCAGTGTCTTGGCGGTTAGTTTCTGTGATTCTTGTTTTTTAGCCATAATAACTGAATGGTTGTTGGTTATGAATATAACAATCACGCGCCACAGATTGTTATGCTGATTTTATGCTTGAAGCGTGCCCGCCACAGGCCATTGTTCCAAGGCCGTGGATGCAGGCACGCTCCCGTGATGCTGTCCGAATATATATTATATATGCGTTATGCGTCGATATTGGCGTAGTTGGCGTTGCTTTCGATAAACTCGCGGCGCGGCTCCACATCCTCACCCATCAGCATGGAGAATATACGGTCGGCCTCAGCGGCATCGCTGATATGCACCTGCTTGAGCAATCGTTTTTCGGGCGACATGGTGGTGTCGCGCAGCTCCTCGGCACTCATCTCACCAAGACCCTTGTAGCGCTGCACCTTGGTTTTGTCGCCATACTTGGCGATAAACTGCTGCACCTGGGCATCCGTCCAGCAATACTCCTCATTTTTGCCTCGCATACATTTGTACAACGGCGGAGTGGCAAGATACAGATAGCCGTTCTCGATGATGGGACGCATACGGCGGAAGAAGAATGTCATCAGCAGGGTGGCGATATGGGCGCCATCCACATCAGCATCGGTCATGATGATAATCTTATGGTAGGCCAGCTTACTGATGTTCACCTCTTTCTGGTCCTCTTCAGTGCCGATGGTCACGCGCATGGCCTTGAACAGGCTTGTGATTTCCTGATTGTCAAACACCCTGTGCTCCATAGCCTTCTCCACATTGAGGATTTTGCCTCGCAGCGGCAGAATGGCCTGGAATGTGCGGTCGCGGCCCTGCTTGGCAGTTCCACCCGCAGAGTCTCCCTCCACAAGAAACAGCTCGCAATCCTCAGCATGACGGCTCGAACAGTCGGCCAGCTTGCCGGGAAGACCGCCACCGCTGAGTGGCGACTTGCGGAGCACTTTGTCGCGGGCGTTGCGGGCGGCATGACGGGCTTTCGCAGCCACTATCACCTTGCTCACAATAGCCTTGGCCTCGCGGGGATGCTCCTCGAGATAGTTGCCCAGAGCCTCGCTCACCGCTGTCTGCACAGCGCCGATAGCCTCATTGTTGCCGAGCTTGGTTTTGGTCTGACCCTCAAACTGAGGCTCGAGCACCTTCACCGACACCACGGCTGTCAACCCCTCGCGGAAGTCGGACGCATCCACTGTCACCTTCTCCTTCTCAAACATCTTGTTATCGTCGCCATACTTCTTCAGAGTCAGTGTGAGGCCACGACGGAAACCGGTGAGGTGTGTACCGCCCTCTATGGTGTTGATATTGTTGACAAACGAATATACATTCTCGTTGTAGGTATTGTTGTAGGTCAGAGCCACCTCCACAGGGATGCCGCCACGCTCGGTGTTGAGATGTATCACATCGTCAATCAGCGACTCCTTGTTGCTGTCGATATACTCCACAAACTCCCTCAGTCCGTCCTTGCTGTAGAAAGTCTCGCTGCGGGGCACACCATCTTCGTTCACCTCACGCATATCTGTAAGCTTCAGGGTGATGCCGGCATTAAGGAAGGCGAGGTCGCGCAGACGGTTGGCCAGGGTGTTGTAGTCATAAACGCTGACAGTGAATATCGAGGAGTCCGGCAGGAATGTGACAGTGGTGCCGGTAGTGTCGGTTTCGCCTATCACCGTCAGCTCCGATGTGGGCTTGCCGCAGGAATACTCCTGCATATACACTTTGCCGTCACGGCGCACCTCGGCGCGAAGATAGGAGCTCAGCGCATTCACACACGACACGCCCACACCGTGCAGACCGCCACTCACCTTGTAGCTGCCCTTGTCAAACTTACCACCGGCATGAAGCACTGTCAGCACCACCTCAAGGGCGCTCTTGTGCTCCTTCTCGTGCATATCCACAGGAATACCGCGGCCATCGTCCACCACCGTTATCGAATTATCCTCGTTGATGGTCACTTCTATATCCTTGGCATATCCTGCGAGCGCTTCGTCAATGGAGTTGTCCACCACCTCATACACCAGATGATGAAGACCTTTCTCCGATATATCGCCTATATACATTGCCGGGCGTTTGCGCACCGCTTCCAAGCCTTCGAGCACCGTGATATTACTCGCGCTGTATTCTTCTTCTCTTTCTGACATTATTGTTTACGTTTTATTTTCATGCCCTGTGCCTCCACGGAGGCTCAACCGTGACGGTTTTTTTGAGCAAACAAAATTACAAAAATTTCCGCTTCCGTGCAAAAAAAAATATCGCCACACCCACCCACAGCAAAAAATAAAAATTCCACCATTTCTGTCAACCATCGGAATCATCAGATTCACAGCGATTACCCCGCGTCACGCCACATTTTGATTTGTGAAAAAATGTGAAAATTCTACCCAAACTATTGCACGGTTCAAAAAGTCGCCTTACCTTTGCATCGCTTTTAAGCCATCGGGGTGTAGCTCAGCCCGGTTTAGAGTACGCGTCTGGGGGGCGTGTGGTCGCAAGTTCGAATCTTGTCACCCCGACTGAAAGTGCTGGTAGCATAGCTGCCGGCACTTTTTTGTTATACCCCGCCATCGGAGGCCGGCCACCGGAAATTTTGCATTAACAGCAGTCAGCAACTATAAAAAAAATCCGCGCCGGTGTGGGCGCGGATTCAATATATGCAATAATAATTCAAAAGTTATGCCTTGCAAGCTGAGTCATCGCAATGGCAGGCATCTTCGCCACAGCCGCCCTCAGACGAGCAGTCGCAGCCATCGCCGCACGAACCGCAGCCACAGCCGCAGCCACCTTGCTGAAGTTTTATCTCATCCTCCGAAGCATCGCGCACTGCAAGAATAGAACCCTTGAAGCGCACATCCTTGCCGGCGAGAGGATGGTTGAAATCCATCTTCACATCCTTGTCGGTCACTTCACGCACCACACCTGTGATACGAAATCCGTCCTGGGTCATCATGGGAAGCGCAGCGCCTGGGCGCACTGCCTCGCTGTCAAATTTCCCGTCAATCTCAAACACTTCCTTGGGAAGAGTGGCCACCTGCTCGGGGTCGTAGGAGCCGAACGCCTTGGCTGCCTCTACCTTCACATCAAAGGTGTCGCCAACTCCGAGGCCATCGATCGCCACCTCAAGCGGCTCGATAACACCACGGGTCACACCGAAGATAATCTTTTCGGGATCATCGGAAGAAGTCTGGTGAACAAGCTCTTCGGAGCCATCTGCATCCACTTTGTACAAGTCGTAGCCGAGCTCCACATATTTTCCGGGTTGAATCTTTTCCATAATCTTTTATCGTTTTTATTTAGGTTAGTAGTGTCAGTGACTACAACAAACATTGTGCCAACGAAGTTGACCTGCCACTGCTTTTATATATTAACGTATCAACACCCCTTTTTATTGTGTTCAACAAACCGCTAAGCATCAAAACTTTAACACTCAAGACACAGAATTAAAGAAATTTTTCCTCATTTATTTTTGCCATTTACATTGTTCTTTGTAATTTCGCAGCAACAAAACACTCTCAAACAAACCCCAACAATATCCGAAATGAAATACGACATTGTAGGCAGCTTCCTTGCCCCAGATGATTTTCACACAGTCAAATCACAATTTGAAGCCAACCTCATCCCCCTGTCAGCCCTCACAGCAGCTGAAGACGCCACAGTGCGACGCATCGTTGACCGTCAGCTCGAAGCCGGCCTCAAGGAGGTGACATCCGGAGAAGTGCGCCGCAAATATTGGGACCGTGATTTCTATTTCCACCTTCAGGGTGTGACGCGAGAGCGTGTGGAGAGCGGACGCGTTTATCAGGACGAAGAAGCCTTCACCGATGTAATCCGCTTCACCGACCGCATCGCCTACAATCCCCTCCACCCGGTGTTTGACGATTTCAAGCAACTCAAGGAGTACACCGGATCCCGTGCTTCATGCCGACAGACACTCCCTTCGCCCACCAATATGCTACTCGACATCCTTGACCTCAGCGAAGGGCACCCCGAACGAATCTATCCCTCTCCCGACACCCTCATCGATGATCTCGCCTCGGCATGGCGCCTCACCATCCAACACCTTTACGAGCTCGGATGCCGCCATGTGCAGCTCGATGACCCCGACTGCGGACACCTCAGCAATCCCGAGTTTGAGAACAGACTTGTGCTGGGCGGGATCGACCTCAACAATCTTCACGCCCAGGTGATAAAACTCATCAACGACACCATCGCCGATATGCCCGACGACATGAAATGCTCCATCTTCATATCCTCCGGCTCCACCATCATCCCCAACTGGGAGGCACACGACACACCAAGCAACTTCATGCCCAAGCTGCTCGCCGGAATCAATGTGAACCGTTTCTACCTCCCGTTCCGCAATGACAAACCCGAGACTCTCGCCATACTGCGCTTCATCCCCAACGGTCGCGAAGTGGTGCTCGGACTGATGGATGCACACTCCCCCATCCCCGATGATGCCGGCGCCATTGCCGAAACCGTCCACGAGGCACAGAAGCATATCGACCCTGCACTGCTCGCCATCAGCCCGCGCACAGGGTTCAAACTGTCGGAGTTCGCCATCCGCGGCCTCACCTACGAGGACCAGTGGCAGAAGCTAACCCGCCTCGCCGACATCGCCGCCGCACTCTGAGCCACAAGGACCTTACCGACGGCCAATAGTGTCAAACAAATTCTGCGTGGCATCCTGAAGCATATCCAGCACCAGCTCAAACCCCTCGGCCCCCTCATAGTACGGGTCGGGAACACAATCATAGCGCGAGAAGTCGCCAAACCATTCCGCCATTCCCATGATCTTCGCCTCCGCTTCCGGCGTTGGCGCAAGCTCATGCAGGCGGTCAAGATTTCCGCTGTCCATGCCTATTATAAGGTCAAAATCCTCAAAATCGCGCTCCCGCACCTGACGGCATATATGGTCGAGCACCAGCCCGCGGCGGCGTGCGTGAGCCCTCATGCGGCTGTCAGGCAGCTCACCGACATGCCAGCCGCCGGTGCCAGCCGAGTCTATATCCCACCGGGCATCATCGCCGTGCTCACGCACCAACGCTTTCATCACGCCATCAGCAGCCGGGCTCCGGCATATATTGCCTAAGCACACAAACAGCACCCGTATCTTGTCCTTTCCCCGGAGCGACTCCACTATTGCATTGAACCGCCCGTCATTCTTATTTATCACCATATCGTCAGAGAATATTTACTTTTCGTTTATTGCACAAAGGTAAGCCATTTTTGCTTAACTTTGTGCCATTATGCACACAGGCATCACCATATCACCCCTCGGAGGGCTCGCCAACAGGATGCGCGCCATCCTCTCCGCCCGCGCACTCGCTGCCGATGCCGATGTGCCGTTGCGCGTGCTTTGGAACACATCTTCCGAGCTTGGATGTGCCCCGCAATGGCTCTTCAACACCCGGACATGGGAGTTTGACTGGCGCACCACATCGCCCCTCGCACACCACTGGCTATGGAAACCGGCCGGCAAAGCGAATCTCTTCCTCCCGGCATTGTGGCAACCGCTGCGGTTCCGCCACCGCCTCAACGGCACAGAAACAGCCTCATCGCTCATTGATGATGCCAGACAGGGGATATATATCACTTCCGGACAAACCTTCTACCCCTACCAACCATCTGATGCCCAACGTATCTTCGCCCCCACCCCGGCCATAGCCGCAATGGTGGAACAGAAGCTCGAGCCTATGGCTTCACACCGCAAAGTGGGCGTGCATATCCGCCGCACAGACAATACCGAATCAATCATCAACAGCCCCGACTTCCTTTTCACCTCTCTCATCCGCAAGGAGCTTGAGTCCGGCTCCGACACCATGATCTACCTCGCCACCGACAGCGAGGCCACCAAGCAGAAATTGCTTGGTGAGTTCGGCAACAAAATCATCACAAGCCCGCATCAGGCATGCCGTTCCTCACGCCAAGGAATGATGGAAGCCTGGGCCGAGATGCTCACCCTCAGCCGCATGGACATCATAATCGGGTCATTCTACAGTTCGTTCTCAGAGATGGCCGCACAGATAGGCTCAACGCCCCTCCGGATTGCCTCGCAGCGATGACCACAGCTTCTTCGCCGCATTGTCAGCCGCACGCTCCGTACCGAGCCGCCGCCGCACCAGGGCATACCCCTCGAGCTGTTTCACCCTGCCTGGCGCGCCCGGCAGTATATGCTCCAGCTCCGCTTCCACGCCCTCCACTGTGCATTGATGCACAAGCATTTCAGGAATCACACCTGCATCGGCTATAAGATTGGGCAGCGTCACATAATCCAGCTTTATCAGCCTGCGCATTATATCGTAGCTCAGCTTCTTGCCATTGGCGCGGTAGCAAGCCACCTGCGGCGTGCCGGCCAAAGCGCACTCCAGAGTGGCAGTGCCGGAGGTGACCAGCGCAGCCTCAGCATAATGCATCAGCTCAAGAGTGGAACTGTCAATCACCGGCAGCGAAGTGTACTCCTTATATATATTGCGGTCTATTGACGGAGCTCCGGCCACCACCCCCTGCATCCCGGGGTGCATGCGCGCCACGGCATCCATCACAGGCAGATTGTTGCGTATCTCCCCGCGGCGGCTACCGGGTACGATGGCAAGTATCGGACGACAGTCGAGATTGTGGCGGCGGTGGAACTCCTCCATCGGCTCCATCGCCATCAGCCTGGCATCCACCTCTTCAAGACTCGGATTGCCCACATACTCGGCGTTGACACCATGGCGGCGGAAATATTCCACCTCAAACGGCAGGATACTCAATATCATCCTCACATCCCGGCGCAACGCTTTCACCCTCCACTCCTTCCATGCCCACACCTTCGGGGCTATGTAGTAATACACAGGTATGCCGCGACTGCAGGCGTAGGAGGCCAGCTTGAGATTGAAGCTCGGATAGTCCACCAGCACCAGCGCATCGGGCCGGAAATCATCAATGGCACGCCTTGCCGTGCGAAAATTGCCAAGAATCTCACGGAGGTGTCTCAGCACCTCGCTGAACCCCATGTAGGCCATCCGGCTGTAATGTATCTCGGGATTCTTCCCGGCTGCAGCTGCCATCAGGTCGCCACCCAGAAACGCAAACTCAGCCTCCCGGTCCTCACGCTTTATCGCCGCTATCAGATGCGAAGCGTGCAAATCTCCTGATGCCTCTCCGGCCGACAAAAAATATCGCATACCTATCTATAATGTTTAAGCCCCCAAAGGTAACAAATAATTCAGGAATTATTGCTACCTTTGCGCCCACATATATAATCTCATACCAACACCGATTTTTCATGAAAGATCTCTGGCTATTGATGCGGCGCTTCGTGCCTCCATATAAGAAGTACCTCATTCTCAACATCATCTGCAATCTGCTCAGTTCTTTCCTCACCCTGTTCTCCTTTGCGGTGGTGGTGCCGATTCTTGAAATCCTCTTCAAGGTGCGCGAAGACACCTATACCTTGATGCACTTCGGTGGTAGCGAGAATGTCAAAGATGTGATAATCAACAACCTCTACTACTACATCCAACAGACTATAGCCACTTGGGGTGCCACCAACACCCTCGGACTCCTCGCCGCGCTGCTTGTGGTGATGACCATGCTCAAAACCGGCACCTCCTATTTCGGCGCATTCTTCATCATACCGCTGCGCACCGGCATTGTGCGCGACATACGCAATTTTGTTTACGACAAAGTCGTAAGCCTGCCCATATCATTCTTCACCAACGAACACAAAGGCGATGTGATGGCCCGAATGACCGGCGATGTGGCCGAAATCGAGAACTCCATCATGACCTCGCTCGATATGCTGTTCAAAAACCCCGTGATGATAATAGTGTATCTCTGCATGATGATTGCCATCAGCTGGCAACTCACGCTCTTCGTCCTCATCCTGCTCCCTTTGGCCGGATGGGTGATGGGCATCATCGGCAAACGACTCAAACGGCAAAGCCTTGAGCTCCAGCAGATGTGGGGCGCACTCATGAGCAACATCGAGGAAACCCTCGGCGGATTGCGCATCATAAAAGCCTTCAACGCCGAGCAGAAAGTGCGCAACCGTTTCCACTCCGCCACCTACGACTATCTCCGTCAATGCAACAAAGTGTCGCGCCGCCAATGTCTCGCTCACCCCATGAGTGAATTTCTCGGCACCTGCACCATCGCCATCGTGCTTTGGTTCGGCGGCTCACTGATTCTTTCCGGCGATACATCGCTCGATGCCGCCGGGTTCATCTACTATCTGGTGATCTTCTACTCCATGATCAACCCCGCCAAGGAGCTTTCCAAAGCCGCCTACTCCATCCAGCGCGGCCTCGCTTCCATGCAGCGCGTTGACAAGATACTCAACACCCCCAACCCCATCACCGACCCCGCCAACCCCAAACACATCAACCATCTGCAGGGCGAAGTGAAATACAACAATGTCACTTTCGGCTACAACAAATCAGTGCCCGTGGTGATTGACGCCAACATCACCATCAGGCCCGGCGAAACAGTGGCTCTCGTGGGACAGAGCGGCAGCGGCAAATCCACCATGGCCGACCTCCTGCCCCGCTTCTACGATGTGGACAAAGGGCAGATCACCGTGGACGGCATCGATGTGCGCGACCTCACAGTCCACGACCTACGCTCCTACATGGGCAATGTAAACCAGGAAGCTATCCTCTTCAACGACTCGTTCTACAACAACATCACCTTTGGAGTCAAGGACGCCACCATGGAGCAGGTGATTGCCGCCGCCAAAGTGGCCAACGCCCACGAGTTCATCATGGCAAGCGAGCATGGCTACGACACCAACATCGGCGACCGCGGCTGCCGGCTCTCAGGCGGACAGCGCCAGCGCGTGTCAATAGCCCGCGCAATCCTCAAAAACCCACCCATACTCATACTTGACGAAGCCACTTCCGCACTCGACAGCGAAAGCGAACATCTGGTGCAGGAGGCCCTCGACAGGCTCATGAAAGACCGCACCACACTCGTCATCGCCCACCGGCTCAGCACCATACGCAACGCCACACAGATCTGCGTCATGCACGAAGGGCATATTGTGGAGCGCGGCACCCACGACGAGCTCATGGCCCTCAACGGCTACTACACCCGCCTCGTCGAGATGCAGAATCTCGGCTAACCCCCGCTACAACCAAGCGTTCTGACGCTCCTTGACAGCAATGGAATCTCCAAGCATACGGATGAATTCCTGCATCGATTTCTTGCGATAGGTGTCTTTCAGAATATGCACACACCCGGCCATCTCATTCTCCGGAATGTCAAGCGGAACTGCCTTCACACCCGTTTCATTATGGATGGTAGCCTCCGCAAGCACGGTCACAAGCATACTCTGCCGAATGAGTTTGAGAAGAATATTCACCTCATTCAGCTCTATGCGCACCCGCAACGGGTCATGAGCTGAAATAATGTTGTCAAAGGTGTTTCGCGCCTGCAACCCTTTTGACGGCAATGCAAGGTCGTATGTCCGCAACTCCGCAACAGTCACCTTCTCCTTACTCGCCAGAGGATGATGCTCACTGACTATTGCCGCCAGATAATTCTGAAACAGAATATGCGATTCAACGCCTTCAATACTCTGGGTAGGCTTGAATGCCAGCACAAAATCCACCACTCGCTCCTTCAACAGTTCCATAAGCTCATTCATAGGCTTATAGTATATATCGAGCCTGATTTTCGGATATTGCTTCATGAACAGCAGAAGCGTCTCAGTCAAAATCGGGCTGAACGAGTAGGTCACGCCTATCGACAGCGAGCCGGAGGCAAGCTTGTTCAAATCATTTATCCGGTCAGCACATGATTCCGCTTCGTATATCACCCGCCTCACATGCGGAAGTATCAACTCTCCGGCTTCAGAGAGTGTCACTTTATGGCTGCTTCGTATCAGCAACGGCGTGTCAAGCTCATTTTCAAGCTGCTTGATTTGCTGGGAAAGGGTGCTCTGCGTGATGCAAAGCATTTTGGCCGCCTCTGAAAAATTCAAAGTCTCGGCCACTTTGGCGAAATATTTAAGCTGGCGTAATTCCATCATGGGGCTGCATAATATATTGCAAATATAGTGAATATCAACTTATCTCGTGGCTTGAAAGGCAATTTTCCGGAAAATAAAAATAGGGATTGTGGCTCCTACAACCAAGCACACCAGGATGCCACAACACATCATTCCATTATAGGAAAAGATAGAGAAATAACGGTCGAATGTCTGCTGCTGCTCTGACAACAGACTCAATGCCAATCCTCCAAATGTTTTATAGGCATACACTCCCGGAATCATCGGCAGTAGTGACGGGAACAAACACGTTTCAGCAGGAAACTTCGCGCATGCCGCCACAAGGACCGCCAGAACGCCAACAACAAATGCAGCGATGAGGGAGGCCGGAATTATATGAAGCTGCGCAGAGGCAGTCATCAATATGAAGCGCAATGAATGACCTGCCGCGGCTATCACCGCACACCATAGATAAGCCCTTTTGGGCGGCCTGCTTATAGCGGCAAAACCGATAGCTGCTATAGCTGCGAACAATGCATCTTGAAATATTTGAAAATACACATCCATGACATATAGTGTTAAAACATTCCGGAATCCATCAGCAACATCGCTGCACATAACCCCATCGACAGACAGCAAGTGAGCACCACAGCATCAGCAAACCTGCTGATGCTGCACAGGTAATGCCTGTAGATCATATCGCTGAAAGAATTTATAAAAGGAATCCCCGGCACAAGGTAAAGCACACTCGTTCCCAAGGCTATATCGGGTGTCGTGCCGAGACCGAACAAATAGTCCGATGCCCCCATCACAGCCGACACAAACGAACACACTATGGCCATCATCCTGACATCAACACCTCCATCAAGCAGCAATATCTTAAGGAAATAGCCGGCAAGAGTGGCAACGCCAACCACACCCATAGCCACCATATCGCCTCCGAACAGCCTGCAGAACGAGGCATTGGCAAATGCCACAAGAAGCATCACTATCCATCTGTTCTGCCGGTCATTGCGCACAACATTTTCCAATCGTGCCTGTGCTGTGGCGAAATCCACCTTGCCGTCCGCTATCTCCCAGCTCAATTTGCTAAGGAGCGTATTGATATTGAAACTTATCACATTACGATTCACCGTAGCCGTGGCCGATTCCATTCCGGGCTTCCCTTCTTTCCACAGCGACAGCTGAATGTGGCGAGTCATTATGGTCATTTCCACCTCCATACCATACGCCTTTGCAATTCTTCCCACATTCTTCTCCAGCCGGATACAAGTGGCTCCCGCACCCAGAAGCCTCGCGCTGTATCGCGACAGAAAAAGCATCAGCTCGTCCACCGAGGGGGATTCATGACCACCTCCCTTCTCAATCCTCATAGTCATACTCATCTATTTTCTTTGGATCAGGGTCGCCCGGGATATAGAATTCCTCTCGTTCTGTAATGAAACCCAGCAGTTTTTCCTTCTGCTTCGAACTTGGCGATGCCGCATGACACAAACGGACAACCAAAACAACGACAAACAGGCCCACAATCAGGCACCATGTAATAAGCGGTGTATTCATTTCTACAATATGGTTTGATTATTATTTCAATGCAAAGTAACAAACCACAGCATTGCCGAAATTCCGTTTGCTATTGATTGTTTCTATACCGCCTATTGACAGCACATCTTTTATGCAATCGCCATGCAGTGCGTCATAAAAAGATGAGAGCCTTGTCTCACGACAGAGCTCTCATTCACATGTTGTAAAGTGTATACAGGGATGTTATTAAATATTAGCGTACCTGTTTCGGCACGTTTTTGTACCAAAACACGCACAAATGTATGCCTATTTTTCTACGCATCAAAACTTTTTAACACTTTTTTACTATATTTTCCTTTCCACATCCTTTTTTTTGATTTTTAGCCTCTTTTCAAGGTTATCACCGAGAAAAAGCGTAACTTTGCACCGCAAAAACCGCCTCCTTGAGGCACATCTCTAGATATCAATCATTTAGCATATTTCAATACATTTTTCAATCAATGGAGTGGTTAACTAATCTAATCTGCCCGGGAAGCGAATCGCTGGCAAGCACCCTCGTGCTCTATTCTTTCGTGATAGCAGCCGGTGTATATCTCGGCAAGCTCAAGGTGGCCGGAGTGTCGCTTGGAGTTACTTTCGTCCTGTTCGTGGGCATCCTGATGGGCCATTTTGGCTATGTGGTCAACGCCGAAGTCCTCAAGTTTGTACGTGAGTTCGGTTTGATTCTTTTCATTTTCTCAATTGGTATTCAAGTAGGTCCCGGTTTCTTCTCATCCTTTAAAAAGGGTGGTGTGAGGCTCAACATGCTTGCGGTGCTGGCCATAGCGCTCAACGTGGCCATCGTGCTGATCATATTCCTCATTGAGAACGGCAACACCGAGATCTACGCACTGGTGGGCGTGATGAGCGGTGCTGTCACCAACACCCCCGGTCTTGCTGCCGCACAGCAAACCGCCGGCACACCCGATGCCATCAACACCATGGCCATGGGTTATGCCGCCGCATACCCGCTGGGCGTGATTGGCATCATCGCCTCTATGTTTCTCATCAAAGGAATTTTCCGTATCAAGACCGACAATGAGGCTCAGGCTATAGCCGACGAGCTCGAGAGTGCCCAGAACAAGCCCGACATCATCTCTGTGGTGGTCACCAACCCCCTAATTGACGGCAAATCTCTCCGCATGCTTCACGACATCATTCAGTGCGACTTCGTGATCTCCCGCCTTATTGACGCCACCGGCGAAATCATCATCCCCACCTCCGCCACTCAGATCCACACCGGCGACAAGCTCTATGTGGTGCTCGCCTCCACCGATGTGGAACGATTCGAACTCCTCGTGGGTCCGCAGGAGGATATGGACTGGGAAGCTGCCTCGCCAAGCGAAGTGGTGTCGCGCCGCATTGTCATCACCAAGAGCGAATACAACGGCGTGGCTCTCGGCTCACTCCGTCTCCACTCGGCATATAAGCTCAACGCCACCCGCGTGAACCGTGCCGGCGTGGACCTCCTCGCCTCCCCCAACCTCCGCCTCCAGATGGGCGACCGCATCACTGTGGTGGGCGACATCAACGACATCTCCCGCTTGGCCGACAAGCTCGGCAACTCCATGAAGCGCCTCAACCAGCCCAACCTCATCACCATTTTCGTGGGCATCATGTTCGGTATCATCCTCGGCTCCATCAATCTCGGCATGGGCATGAAACTCGGCCTTGCCGGTGGTCCTCTTGTGGTGGCTATCCTCCTGAGCCGTTTCGGCTACAAGTTCAAGCTTGTCACCTACACCTCATCATCAGCATCACTGCTCATGCGTGAGCTCGGCATCTGCCTTTTCCTCGCCTCTGTCGGCATCAGTTCCGGCGCAGGATTTGCCGAAACAGTGTTCAACCACACCGGTATGATGTGGGTCATCTGGGGGTTCATCATCACCTTCGTGCCGCTGGCCATCGTAGGATGCATCGCCCGTGGGGTTTACAAAATCAATTTCCTCACCATCATGGGTCTTATGTCGGGTGGCTACACCGATCCGCCGGCACTCGCCTACGCCGGCAACAGCACCGGCAGCGACACCCCCGCCGTGGCCTACTCCACTGTCTATCCGTTGACAATGTTCCTGCGAGTGGTGGCCGCACAGGCTCTCATCCTGATCTTCGCATAGAGCAGCAACCGCACTATAGCAAGAGGGTTGGCCTTCCGGTCAACCCTCTTTTCGTATCCGAGCGTATGCTCAGACAAAGCGATCAATCATATCCTCGAGCTCCGAGGCCGGTTTCTCGCCTGAATCGCGCCACACTTCCTGCCCATCCTTATAAAGGATCCATGTGGGAAACGATTTCACTTTGAATTCTTTCATCAGATTCTCGTGGGCCTCGCCCTCGATCTGAATTATATGGGCTCGGCCATCATACAGCTCCTTGAGGTCCTCCACCACCGGCATCATCTTTTGGCAATGAGCACACCAGGTGGCATAAAACTCAAACAGCACCGGCTGCGAACCGTTCAAAATATCGTTTATATCCATAACTGAATTGTTTGACTGTTTTGATAAACTGTTTTGTCAAGAAATATGCTCGCGGAGCTTAGCCTCGAGGATGTCGGCCTGATGCAGGCCTGCGGCACGCCACAGAGCCTCGCCATTCTTGAACACTATGAGAGTGGGCACCGACTGCACACGATAGCGTGCTGAAATCTCGGCATTCTTGTCCACATCTATCTTCACGACATTCACGCTGTCGCCCATCTTGGCCTTCACTTGCTCCAGAATCGGGCCCTGCATCTTGCACGGGCCGCACCATGTGGCGAAAAAGTCAACCAATGTGGGTTTGGAATCATTGATAAGTTCGTTGAAATCGTTCATAATATATGAATTTTGGGATTTTATATTTTTCAGTGCGTCATTATAACAACCATCAATTACCAATAGTTGAAAATTTATCCATATCTTTGTGCTAATTAATCATAAATCTATACCTGACATGAATTTGAAAGCAATTGCATGTTCTCTCTTTCTCCTGGCGCAATGCGCCTCGGCATTGGCCTACTCCATCTGGCCTGTACCACGCTCTATAGCCACAACCGATGATGAGTTTCCGCTCTCCGGCCAGCTCACATTGGTGGCCGACAACGGTGTGGACGCACGTACCATCCAACGCGCCAAGGAAGTGCTTGACCGCGCCGGCATAGCCTACACCGAAGCATCGGAGGCGAACCCCGACGGCGGAAACCTCATGATAGGCATCAACGGCACTGACGGACAAGCCATTGAATATGCCACCGAACATAATGTGCCGCTCACAGTGTTCTCCACCGAGGGGTATTGCTTCGATCCCCATGTGGTGTTTGTGGACAACTCCAACATCCTTGTGGTGGGCGACAGCGAAGGCAGCTCATTCTACGCCTTTGCCACCCTCGAGCAGATGCTGGAGCAGGCCGAGGGCAACGCCCTGCAGGGTGCGCTGGTGCAGGACTATGCACACGCCAAATACCGCGGCCTTGTGGAAGGGTACTACGGCTACCCGTGGTCGATGGAGTCGCGCCTCAACCTGTTCGACTACATGAAGCGCTACAAGATGAACTATTTTGTATATGGTCCCAAAGCCGACCCCTACCATGCCGGCAACTGGAGAGTGAATTATCCCGAAACCGTCACCGACGACGAGCGTGCCAAAGGGCTGATCACCACTGCCGACATCCAGACACTTGCCGCTCACGCAGCGCAATGCAATGTGGACTTCGTGTGGGCCGTTCACCCCACCCTCGGATCCTACTCCATCAACCTCAGCTGGGTGGACGATATAATGACGAAATTCGAGCAGCTCTACTCGCTGGGCGTGCGCCATTTCGGTGTGTCGGTGGACGATATGTCGGGTCACCCCTCCAATCAGTCGCAGCTCCCCCACCTTGTGCAGCAGGCCATCGATGCAAAATGGAACACCGACGACACCCCTGCTGAAGATCATGTGGGCAATGTGCTGTTTGTGCCCACCTGCTACGCACTCAACTACAACGCCACCTACAGCCTGACCCTCATCAAGGATATCAGCCCCAAAGTGGAAGTGGCTTTCACCGGCTACGACTGCTTCTCCAACATCCGCGCATCCTCGTTCGCACAGATGGCAAGCTACATTGGCCGCGACCCGATTTTCTGGTGGAACAACCCCGTGAACGATGACCACGACAACTGGCTCTACATGCACGGCCTCACCGAGCGCTGGACCATCGAGCAGCACGGTCCGGTGGACCATATGCGCGGCCTTATCCTCAATCCCATGTGTCAGGGGCAAGTGTCGAAAATATGCATCTTCTCCGCTGCCGACTACAGCTGGAACCCCGATGGATTCAACGAAGACAGCAGCTGGGAACAGTCGCTCAAATCCATTGTCAAAACCAACGGGAATGTGGAGGCTCTCAAAAACTTCATTCGTGTGATGAGCGCCTACACCACCACCGAAACCAACACTCCCGAAGGTGAAGAGCTGAAAGAGCTGTATCAGGATTTCCAGAACTCATTCTCAGCCACTTCCATTCCCGAAGCCACAGAACTGACCGACGCCATGCAGAAATGTCTGGACGCCTGCGCTATAATCCGCACCTTCAAGGATAGCGAGGACAACGACCAACGCCTGTTCTACCTCGACCTCGAGCCGTGGCTCAACAAGGTGGAGGATATGGCCCGGATTGTGACCCGCGGCATAGAGTTTATGCGCGGCGAATCATCGCTCGACCATTGGGCCGAGTTCGCCGAAATAATGGATGCCGCCACCAACCTCCACACCAACCACACCATGCCGGTGCTCGAGGGGTCAGGCACAAGCACCTACGTGAACTATATGGAAGTTCAGCCCACCCCCGTGTATCTTGACCCGTTCATCGACTTCCTCGCCACCAAGCTCCCCGACTACGCTCCGGCTCTGCCCGCACGCGATAAATCACCCAAAGTGATCACCAACCTCTCCGCCCTGTCGGGAGTAGAGCTTGAATCCGATGATGCCCGGCGCGCCATCAACGGCCTGTCGGGTGTGGAGCTCGGCCTTGGCGAATATGTGGGCGTGTTCCTCAACCGGATAGAAGACATCACCATCACAAGCCCCGCACTTCCTGATGGAGTGGTGCTTGAATACTCCATCTCCGGCAAAGAGTGGGAAAAATGGGAAGGAGAAGAAACACCCATGGCATATTTCCGCCTGCGCGGCAACACCGAGGAGATTGTGCCCATCAACTTCGACCGCATCGAATACACCGCTCCGGTGACCGGAATCGTGACACAGCCCACAGCCAACACCAACATGGGTGTTTGGCAAACATACACGGTCAACAACGTGGTGGACGGCGATGAGACAACATTTTTCTGGAGCAACGCAGCACAATCGACAGGCGACTACATATTGCTTGACTTTGGCTCGGAAGCCCCGCGTGGCAATGTCACCCTCCTGTTCAACAGCGGCGATAAGCCTTCGGGAACTGCCTTGGTGCAGGTCTCCAACGATGCTTCACAATGGACCACAGTGGCCTCTTTCTCCAAGTCCGACATTGTCAACAACACCTATGAATGCTCGGCCAACGGAATTTCCGCACGCTATGTGCGCCTCTATCTCGACACCGTCACCGATGGATCATGGTTTCAGCTGGCCGAGTTCACCGTCGAGACTCTTGGTAACGCCCCGCTCGCAGTGGCATACGATGCTGAAAACAACCCCATTTCGGAGCTAAATGACATCTCGCTCACATCGCACTACAAAGGCGAAGGCGAAGGATTTGTGGAATACCAGTTTATTGAGAACCTTGACATTGAGGAGATTCACATCTACCACAACTCCCACTTCACCGAAGCCAACACACTGCCCACCATCAAACTGCTGAGCAACGGCGAATGGATTGAAGCAGGTGTGCTTGACGCTGAGCGCACCATTGTGCCTGTGGACAAGAGCCAGCGCCATGTCACCAAGCTGCGCATCTCATGGACCGATGGCAACGCTCCCGACCTCTACGAAGTGTATCCCGTTGGCCCCGAATACGTTCAACCCGCCGATGAGTACACCGGCATCGAAGCCATAGAAGCCGGAGCCGCCAATGGCGTGAAATTCCGCATGGCCAACAACACTGTGACCATCGAAGCCGCTACCGTCATCGTTTCGGTAGAGCTCACCGATGCCGCCGGACGACTGCTCGCCGGAGCCGCACCCGCATCCACACGCGCCGCGCTCCCCTGCACCGCCCCGATAGCCATCGCCACAGTGCACCTCGCCGACGGCACCACCCTCACCCGCAAACTCGCCGCCTCCCACTAATCCGGAGGCATCCACCTTTACAAAAGAGTCCGACCATGTCGGACTTTTTTTATACCCGCAAGAAGATAGATAGACTCAGGGCATTAATCGCATAGAGCATTGAATCTGTTGCTTTTTCAAAAAAATATAGTAAATTTGCAACGGTTTGACAGAGGTCAACCATAAAATATCATTAAGCGTTTCTTGCTTTATCCGTTACTGAAAATCGCCAAAATTTATTCTGAAAGGGTAATGCAGCTACAAACGCTCATGCGTGTCGTGTATCCACCCCTGCAATCAGGGATTTAGATATCCGATATGGCGTGGGGGTGTACTGTTTATTTTTCAGAATGGCGTTTGGCGATGCCACAGTAACAATAAACTGACATCGTTCCACGCTTATTTTTTTATAGTTATTTTTAGCCGACAGAAGGGAACGTGATAGAGGCAAAGCATTAATCATGAAACAATTATCATCATTATTGCTCTTAGCAAGCCTTATATCCATAGGCGGTTGCTCAGTGAACAAGGGCGCACAAGAGAGTCCGAAATCCGTGGTCAATCCCGGTGCTACGATTCAACCTGATTCGGTGGCTCACACAATTCTCGGAAGCGATGTTGAAGCCATTCTTTTTGCACCCGACTCCGTGTTGGTGGCGAAGATGGCTGAAACCACAAGCTCCACACGTTTTTCAAAAACGCAAACCTTCGAGCCGGTGACGCCTATGACCACAGTGGACAGCAATGACCTCAAGGCTTTGCAGATGCTTATATTAGCCGACGGCCACAATTACCACAATGATTCTATAATGGTGATGAGCCCCTGCATGCCGGCGATGCAGCTCAATTTTCACAAAAATAATGCACAGGTGAAAATGACCGTATCATTTTCCGACCATACCTGGATGCTTGAAAAGGATGGAAAAGAGTTGCTGAACTTCAATTATACTATCGAGGAACCGCTGAATAGAATCTATCACAAACTATAGGAGGGAGATTATGAGAAATAGACTTTTAACATCAGTCACAGCACTGATGCTGACATCTATGGCTGCCACTTCGCAAATAATGCATGCGGTGGTGTTCTGCGACACAGATGACGCAAAAATCGGCAAAGCCGTGGAGGTGGACCATGACAATCTGATCAAAGAGCTTGAATGCTATGCCACATTTATCGATTACGATATTTGCCTGTATGAATACTCTGGTGAAGACTGCAGCAAAGGGATGTTGCTTCAAGCCCTTGATGAGCTTGAAATCGCGCCGGAAGATATAGTTGTATTTTGCTATTCCGGCCATGGGACAAGAGCGATGAACAATGAGAACGACCCATTTCCACAGATGTGCCTTGGATCCTCACTTGACAGCGAATTTGTTCCGTTGCAATTCGCCATCAACAAGCTCAATGCCAAAAATCCCAAACTGCTGGTTTCATTCACCAATTGCTGCAACAAAGAGAGCGATATGGTCACAATCAAACCGTTGCTCGCTCAGGCCAATGGCCCTACATCGCTATCGGAGGTGAACACCGATGCGTTCAAAAAACTCTTTGCCGAAACATCGGGACAGGCCATAATCACCAGCAGCAAAGCAGGAGAATACTCATGGTGCTCGCCCACAATAGGAGGCTTGTTTATAACCGACCTGCTTGATGTGCTTTATCTTGTGGGACAGGACAAAATAAAACCGACATGGGAGGATGTGTTTGAAAACGCAAGGGCCAAGACTGCAGCCCGCACCATCACTACCAGTATAGCTCCATACAAAGCCACACAAACACCTTATTATAAAATAGTGCCCGGAGATGCAACCCCTAAGGATGACAAACGCGATAAAGTAACTGACAACAAAGACAAAGTGAGAGAAAATGACCCGCTTGCCGCAAGTCTTAATGACCTTGTGGATAAATCTTTGTCAACCGATGCCCGCTTGGGTATGATACCGTTTGTGCTCAGCAAATATTTTGCCGCCAACGGCAAAGTAAGAACCCTTGGCCGCAACGGCATGACAGTGGATTATGAGCCGGCACAGGAGTTTTTACGGAGAATTGTGCTCTCGCGCCGTATAGCCAAAATTGCAGTGGTGAAGCGTGATGGCAACGATAAGCATAAAGAGATCAGCATCCATGAAATTAATAATTGACAACACTATTGAATCATGAAAAAATTTGCATTATTAATCATATTCGCTTTTTCCGCCTTTGGACAAATATATGCCCAATCGGTGGACCTCACAGAAGAAGAAAAGGAAACCTTGACACGCCGCATTGAAGAAAAACTTGATGATTTCCAGTACTTCCTTCAAACTATGGCCGACAAGCGCAACTCACAAGAAGTCAGGAACAATGCCAAATCATCAAATATGAAATTGTTCATTGGCAATTGTGAGCCATACACAGGATACCACGAATGGACCAACCAAGAGATTAAATATCCGGCAGTGAAAATGGAGACATCATCGCTCAACAGAAAGCAAAGGAGCAAACAGACCATGAAGCTGTATTTCAATAAAATCTTGGGTGGTATGGGTTATGCCAATATTCGTATCGAGAAGTCGGAAACCGTGGTTGTTTCAAATTTCCGAAAAATCGGAGAGGGGAAATACGAAGCGTTGGCCACATTCTATCAGGATTTTCAGGGGTTCCGCGAAAGAGGAACTGTCGGGTACAGCGACAAAACACAAAAACAGTGCAAGATACACATTGATTTGGTCACTATCGAAACTCCTGATGGCAACGAAAAGTATTGGGAGGTAAAACTCGGTGACATGAAAGTATTGTCAACCGAGCGTCTTAAATAACAAAGATTATGAAACAGTTGCGGTTTATAGCCGTCATGTTCACGCTCCTGAGCTGCACTCACAGCCATGGGCAAAAGCTTGGCAGCCCGTTCAACGAGCAGGTGCTCTCGGCTCATGTGCACAGCCTCGAGGAGTTCATATCCCGAATAAACGGGGAAAATGTGTATCCTCTCGCTTCCGAGAATGACTCAGACAAAGTTCAAACCACAAGGTTTTCATTGTTTGACATTGACTTAATCAAACAGGCCGAAGACAGAGAGATGATGCTTGCACACGAAAAAGAGTTTGTGGACGCGCTCAAGGCATCCGGTGTGAAAATCAGCATGGCGAGTCCGCAGAGTTGGATTGCTTGCAACTTTGTCACAGAATACGAGGGGCGGGAGTGCAATCTGCGTCTTGATATGACAATGGAGGAGTTCAAACCCGGATATTGGCGTTGGGCCATATCGGATGTGCATGGACTTGAAACCGCCGGATTGCTCGGCAAGGCAACTGTTCTTCCGATTGACCCCATTGACCACGAACTTGGATTTATGACCATGGAACACTTTGTGGAAACATTTCATGATGAAATAGTTCATTCAAAATCAAGCAGAAAAGAGATTGACAATCTTTCGTTTTTTCTTGGACTGGCAATGAGCGGAAAACTAAAATTCAAATATTGCCCCCGGATAGTGTTCCATAGTGTGCAGGTACCTGGATGGGAAATGTGTGTGGAGCGCATAAACCGCATAGAATCATCCAATTCCGGATGGCTCATAACCGATTTCAAAAGAATAAACTAATCAATAACAACACAAACAAAATGAAAAAACTAAAAAAGGTGATTTGTGCTATACTGATAGCAGCTTTCTCAGCCCCGACAATCCATGCGGATGATCATTTGTTTTTTAAAGGTGACCTACAGTCAGGAAACATGTGGACAATGATGCTGAACATGGGTATTGCCGCATGGATAAACAACAGTGCCGGAGATTTTAGATACGACAGCTATTTTACGTTCAACGCAATCCATGATTCCGGATCACCCAGCACAAGCAGAACGTTCGGATTCAAACCTCATGATTTATTTGTTGATTATGGGACAGGTGTAAAAGTAGGTTACAAATCAGACAATGGAGGAGAATCATTTTTCAATTGGAATGCATACGGATCTTTTCATTACAAAGTAAGCTCATTTGCCATCAACACCATATTCAATGACCCTGAGAATAGAGATGAAAGATTGATGGTGAAAGAATATGACAATGCCATACACAAATTCCAAATTGGGATCGGTGCTTCTGCAATATTGGGATCGGAAGAATCAAAAGTCAGAGTGATAGTAGATGCAGGACTACGTTATAATATACCGTTCATTTACAGTGGTGATTTATTTGATGGTGCCGGTAGCCTGAATTCCGGAGTCAGTCCGATTTTCAGCGTCACAGCAGCAGGGGCAAAACACTGGATGAAAAAAGTAGGACTACAGATAGGTTTCTGGATGGAGTTCGGAACATATAAGCTGTTCAAAGAAAGCAAATATTTTGATTCCACTCCTTATAAATTCACAACTGCAGGCATTAACTTCACATTTTGTCCATGGAAAAATCGATTATGAGGCTCATCTCTTTTGCAATATTATTATCCAGCCACATGGCTGTATGTGCTAAAGTGCCCGAAAAAACCAATACATTTATCAATTCGGTTGAAAACTTATCATCCATAAGTCCAAACGATGCCAACAGCGCTTCCATACTGACCACAAAAATAATAAATTGCTTTACCGGCAGCAGCACCAGCCAGGGAACTGACATTAATAATTCCGAGCTCTACTTTCTTGGGCTAAATAATGCCAAATTCTCTTCAAGGACTTATTCCCGACTGCTGAGAAAGTATATTTTTGATGACAAAACTCTTTTTTCAAAATATACGATTCATGACACGGAAATAATTAAAGCTCCTGATAGAAAAGACACGCCTCGCTTTTATTATACTTACGTTGAGACCAGCATAAACTATAATGGACGAGTTTATAAATATTGGCAGAGGTTCAGCGAGGATCACGAAAAATCATTAGTAAGGGATAAAGGCATCAATCAGATCATAACTCAAGAACAACCTTTTGATAAGAGAATCATTGTTGATGGTGACAAAAACACCATGACAGCAAAGCAACTACATGACCTCGCAGCCGAATATTACACCCGCAAGGACTATACATCCGCTTATGACACATACAAAACTATCACCACGAAGTATGATTCCAATGCAGAAGGATGGTACCGGTTAGCCATTATGACACGTATGAAAAAAGGTTGCAAATATTCGGATTATAAATCCGTGGCCAAATCATATATGAAAAAAGCACGCGATAGAGCTTCCGGAGAGCTTCTTCGCAAAGCTGAAGATGTATTATATTACTGGGAACACCCGAACTTTTATTAATACAACTTACTCCATCCCATTTAATTATAAGCACGGCGACTCCGCGGAGCCGCCGTGCTTGTCGCTAACTAAGCAAGGGGGTGCAAGAGAAAAAATCGGAAAAAATGATGAAAAATTTGGTTTATAATATAAACTACATTATCTTTGCAACCTGAACAGAGCGGTAACGGCCGACCGCTCTTATTTAAAATCAACATGGTTTATATCATAAACCTATTTACAAACCCTCTAATTCCTCAACAAATGGAAGACAAAAAAATCAATGAAAGAGAAAGCATCGAGATTATCACTTCGATGATTGCCCGCACCAAGGAGCGGTATAACCTCGGCGACGGAAACATTATGCTTATGTGGGGGTATCTCACCCTTGGCGTCAGTGCCTTGGTGTGGGTGCTTCTTGCTGTGACTCACAATCCCGCTGTCAACTGGCTGTGGTTTCTGATATGGATAGTAGGCGGTGTGGCCACTCCGATTATGGCCCGAAAGGAGGCAGTGAGAAAAGGGGTGAAAACCTACACCGACAAAATCATTTCCCGCTTGTGGTCGATAGTGGGGTACAGCGCGATAGCTTGCACACTTGCCTGCCTGGCATTGACGCTGGTATGCGGGGTAGATGGCTGGAGTGCGATGTTTGCTTTCGCTCTCATCATAGTTCCGTTTGCCGAAATTGCCAATGGAATCGTGCTCAATGAATCCTCCTATATATGGGGTGGGGCTATCGGTTTGGCGGCCGGTATATTCCTGACTTGCTGTATTGCGGGAAATGTGGCACTGGCGGCATCGTGGGTCATGCCACTGTTCATAACGGCATATATCTTCATGACTATTATCCCTGGCCATGTTATCAACCATAAAGCGAAACAGACTGTATGAAAGAGCTTGATCCGCTGCTGCACTCGCAGCTACGACTTGCTGTGATGTCGATACTGATGAATGTTGACGAGGCTGATTTCGTTTATCTTAAGGATAAAACGGATGCTACAGCCGGCAACCTCAGTGTGCAGCTTGACAAACTATCTTCTGCCGGATATATCTCTATGGAGAAAGGTTTTATGGGCAAGAAACCCCGCACTGTATGCCGTGTTACCGACAAAGGGCGCAAGGCGTTTGAGGCGTATGTTGCGGCACTGAGAGAGTATCTCCACCTATAGCCTCAATCAATAATCGAGTTGTAGAGGGTGTATCAGAATTCTGATGCACCCTCTAAACATAACAACGAAAGGATTCGCCTGGGAGTAATCAGGATTAATATAAACGGCGTCTTCATAGTCATATCCGGTCGTTTGCCCAAACTTTTAGCGAGAATATTTGTTTGTGAAATAAAAAGCATATAACTTTGCTATATAAATGATAGCACTATGGAAGCAGCAATAAACAGAAAGTCGGCAATGTTCCGGTTACGTACAGAATTGTTGGAACGCCTAAAGCTATTGGCAGCGAGAGATAATCGCAGCCTCAACAACTATGTAGAGACCATTTTAATGGAAGTGGCTTACAATACTCCCAATGCAACAACGGTGGCTGCGATGAAAGAAGCAGAAGATGAGTCAACCCTCACCAATGTCGATATGGATAGCTACGATTCGTTCCTTAGTTCATTAGGCGTTAAATGAAAGAGATAAAGAGTGGCAAGCAGTTCAAGAAGGACTTGAAACGCTATGCCAATCAACCTAAGAAGCTACGGGAACTTTACAAGTTCGTAGATAATTATTTGAGAACAGGGGCTGAAATACCGCCTGAATATCATGCGCATATTTTGGTCGGTGATTATGCCGGATATATGGAGTGCCATATTCAAGGCGATTATCTATTGATTTGGATTGATGTGGCTTCTGAGGTTGTAAAGTTAATTCGCCTAGGCAGCCACTCCGAGTTATTTGGCTAAACACCAACAAAAGAAGTTAAAGGGGCAGACTATTGGAAAATGTGGTATCATTTTCCGAGAAGGCCTACATTGGTAATATAGGGGGTATGTTGGCAACATATATACGAAAATAGGCTGTCTAACTTCATTGTTAGACAGCCTCTCGCTTTTGTCATTACATACTTTCAAGGACAAACTGTTATTTCTTCTTGCCGAATAACGCACCGAGCACCATTCGGCCGACTTTCCTTTCAAGTCCTTGTCTTGTGGTGGGTATGCCAGTCTTTCGGGCTACTTTTTGTTTGACGGCGGTTATGCCGACAGCCCTTTTGAGAGAGAAGCTAAGTCCTGGAATTTTCATAAGTCTTTGATTAGTTCATTAAGTCCGTAGAACATGAGGAACACAAGACCCCAAAACAACATCTTGAAGAAGTTGCGCCACATGTAGAGCAGAATGAGTACAATCAGTCTCATTTTATTTACAGACCTTTATCGTTGAATGACTTTACCATCTTCTTGATTAGGGTGTCTATCTCATTGGCTATGCCACCCATGAATGCGGCTCTTGCAGACGGATTTTTCAGTTTGCCAAATCCCTCCGACTTCATGGTTTTGAAGTTGAGTTCGTTGCGAGGTGAAGCTATCGCACATGCGCCCCAATTTGGATCATCACTTTTGCATACATCTATTGATGGATCAACGCCCGTCAGTGCGGCGGCCAATGCAGGACCCGTTGCGGGGTCGTTGTTGTATCGGATACCGAAGAAGTATCTCTCCTTCATGATGATGGAGAATGTCACGTACTTCTTTCGGTTCTTTGTGCGGTAAATGTTGAAAGTTACACCGTAGCGCTTGTAGCGAGTGCTCTTGGCGTAATCCGCAACATCTGCGGAGAAGTCTTTCTTCTCGATTTCGTACCCTTTGGCGATGAGTTGGTCTTGCAGGGCATCCCAAAAGTAGCACTGCAACTGCTCATCACTCATATTGTCGGTTTCCACAACCTCACGACCAGCGGCCGCAATGGTCATGTCGCCCCTCACGAGCTTTGTGTTGTCGGGATTGGCCACTTTTACGGTGATGCCAAAGATGTCTTTCATCTTAGCCTCGAAGTTGGCAACTTGCAGATTACCTCTGCATGTCAGTTCGCCGCCCTTTACATTCTCTCCGCTACGGATGGAAGCAAGGGTGGCATTTTCGGGTGCGAACTTCGGACCCTTGTAAACTCGGAGTGTTGCTCCGAATGCGTCCTTGAACTGTTTTCTCAGACTGCTGACCGTCATACGGCCATTGATGTTAAATTCAGCCATTGTGAAGTTGTCTTTTAAGGTGTTTATAAGATTGTTTATTATTCCCATATAAAGAAGTGTTTGGTTTAGTTTATTTCATCCTTTTAAGAGATGCCTTTGCATTCTCAATATCTCGTTTTAGACTTTCTATACGCCTGTCATGCGATGCGGCTCGGTCAATCTTGGTTTTGCGGTAACCAGCCTTGTGAGTGGGTATTGCAGTTCTCTTTATCAATGCTGCATAATATGCGTTGTCTTTTTTCTTTGCTTCCCTCTCCTTGGCAATAGCGGCTCGGAGGTCAACAATCCGTTTCTTATAGTATTCCTTGCTCATGGTCAGATGTCAAGTTTATAGGTATCAGCTATACGTTCCCAAATACACTTGTTTTCTTGTAGGGATTTCTCTTTGTTGAGTTGAAAGACACCGACAAAGCGGTAGGTGTTCATGCCGAGCCAATCGGTGTATTTCAGGAATGTTATTCGTTTCACACCTTTATTAAGGTGATATTTCATGTGCCCTTCCCGTTCCGACTCGACTTTAGGATATTCCGTAATGGTGAGTTTGTCGGGAGACAACTCATTACACCACTTGGAGTGGTGTTCGTTAGGCCACCAAACGAGTTCTTGGTTTTCTTTGTTCGGAACCCATACAGCCGATACGCGCAGAAAACCACGGTGCTTTGGTTTCGTGCCGAATATCGCGGCTATATCATCTATCGTTTGGAGTGATACGTTGTCCTCAACTCTTAGAACACCTCTTTGACGGATTTCTTCGGGTGTGTCTGACCCTTTCCATGGCTTGATTTCGGTATTCTTAATCCGATGCCGTAATTTGCCTATCACTGCATCAGTGCGTTGGTTAAGCTCTGCAAGGGAGCAAGCAACGGCTTTTCCGTCAACCACATTATAGCAATCTATTACCTCAACATCTACGTGTTTTGAGATTTCTGCATTGCGGATATTGTCTGCTTCTTTGTTCTTGTAGTGGGCAGGCTCATTTATCTCAATGACAACACTGAGTTGCGGCAGATAGAGGTCTGCAAGAGCATACTTCCCTGCTTTTCGCACCACATATTGCTGAAACACAAAGTGAATGTCGGGATTGTCAAGAACATTCCAGATGCGGTGTATCACATAGCTTTCCAATCTCTTATGGGAGATTTTGGTTAGCATACGGGTGAGGTAATCTAATTTGTAGTCCATATTTCGGTTCTCGTACACCTACACATGAAAAAAGAGCGACAGCCAAAACTTTTTCTCATTTGGTTAATTAGGCTCTGGAATTGCCCTGACGCTCAAATAAGTAAAAAGCAGTCTGCGCCCTTGGAGGGTACAAACCAACATTTTGACTTATTATTTGTGGGCGTCAATATAAATTTTCCAGATTTAATTAACCCAAATAACTTGTCTAAAAGTCATGTTTGAAATATGTCTTGAGAAGTCTCTCTGTTTCTTGCTTCAGCGGATTTTAGTTTTACAATTCGCAAATTAAGCAATAATTTCCGACTTTTGCAAGTCCATATCGCAGAACTGCCTGAAAATATGTTTTATAGCATAAGAGCCATAAGTTGCTCTATGTATTCAGACTTCACGCAGATTTTGAATTATAGAGTAATTATACCGCCCGAAAGAGGATTTGTTAAATTTTGGAGAAAGAATTTTTGTGCTAAAGCACAAGTTTTTGTTGGGACATGCAGGCTCAAATTAATGCCGCTCTTGATGCGGCTGACAATTCGGAGGATGCGGTGAAGACCAAGCAAGAAAGTATATAGACGCGCATTGGTAATATGGGGGTCTGTTGGCAAAATATATACATATACAAAAAAGAGAGCCTGTTCAGACTCTCTTGTGATCCGGATGCGACTCGAACGCATGACCGTCTGCTTAGAAGGCAGATGCTCTATCCAGCTGAGCTACCGGACCGTTTGTGATTTTCAAGCGCAAAGATAGCAATTTGCTGCCACCTGCGCAAATATTTTTCAATCGGTGAGCTGCGACAACACTTGATGTATTTTGTCGTGTGTGGCTATCCGTGTGGGCACGAGCGGCAAACGGAGCTCGTTTTCAATATATCCCATGGCATGGAGCAGGCATTTCACTCCGGCGGGATTGCCATCTACAAAAAGCAGGCTGAAAAGGTCGGCGAAATGGTGGTGTATGGTGCGTGCGCTGGCATAGTCGCCATCAAGGGCGAGGCGCACCATTTTGGAGAATTCGCGGGGAAATGCGTTGCCAATGACGGATATCACACCCACTGCTCCGAGGGTGATGAGGGGGAATGTGATGCCATCGTCGCCGGATATGACCATAAATTCGGGCTTTTTGTGCTTGATGATTTCATCCATCTGGGTGAAGTTGCCGGAGGCTTCTTTCACTCCTATTATATTGGGGTGGTCGTTGGCAAGGCGGAGGGTTGTTTCGGCGGTCATGTTGACTCCGGTGCGACCGGGCACATTGTAGAGGAGCACCGGCAATGGCGATGCTTTGGCTATGGCGCTGTAGTGCTGGTAGATGCCTTCCTGAGAAGGTTTGTTGTAGAACGGCACCACCGACAGGATGGCGGAGTAGCCGGAGAAGTTGCCTGTGGTGAGTTCTTCCACGAGAGCCGCGGTGTTGTTGCCACCGCATCCGAGAATCAGAGGTACGCGCCCGGCCACTTTGTCGCGCACGAAATCCTTGACCTGAAGGCGCTCCTGTGGGGTCAGGGTGGCAGTTTCGGCGGTGGTGCCGAGCACGACCAAAAAGTCGATGCCGCTCGCAATCTGATATTCAACAAGCCGCTCAAGAGCCGGGAAATCAATGGTTTTGTCTTTACGGAACGGTGTGATCAGAGCCACACCCATGCCTTGGAGATTGACTGATGCCATACTACTTCAGAATTTTACCACAAAAATAAACAACGCTTGTCAAAATCACAAATCCCGGATAATATTATTGGAGAGCGATAGCGAGGATGTCGGCCGGAGTGGTGACGATGGTGTCGGCATAGTGGGCGCGTAGCTCATCGGCGGAGCGGAATCCCCACGACACTCCTATGGGATAGACTCCGGCCCGGCGTGCGGTGTCCATATCCACACCGGAGTCGCCGACATAGAGCACATCGGCTTTGGGGGTGGGATGCTTGGAGAGAATCCCGAACACTATCGAGGGGTCAGGCTTGACGGGCACATCCTCTTTCTGTCCTTCGATTGCCACCCATTCAATGGCGTGGAAATAGTGGCGGACGAGCCGGTCCACGCCGCCTTGATATTTGTTGGATGCCACAGCCACGGCTATACCGTTGGCGCGGAGCTGCTGCAGCAGTTCGGGGATGCCGTCGTAGGGGCGTGTGAGGTCGCAGCAATGCCGGTTGTAGTAGTCAAGGAAGTGTGGACGAAGGCGCTCAATGTTTTTGGGAGTGCGCATATCTTCGGGGAGAGCCCGTTCAAACAGTTTTGTAATGCCTCCGCCAACGAGGTGCTTGTAGGATTCGGTGGCGTGAGTGGGAAATCCGCACAGCTCCAGGGCGTGGTTGGTGGCGGTGGCGAGGTCGGCAATGGTGTTGAGCAGGGTGCCGTCGAGGTCAAAGATTACTAATTGTTTCATATCAAAAGGGATAACCCACGGAGAAATGGAGTGAGGTGTCACGTTTCCAGCGGGGATGGATAATAGGCCACGGCTCTTGGTTGAGCGCGGGATTATGGGCTTTGAAGCCGAGGTCGAGTCGGAGCAGGAAGTAGTTGAAATCCATGCGCAGGCCAACGCCGTATGCGGCGGCAAGCTGCTTGGCGAAACTGTTGAATTTGAACACGCCGCCGGGCTGGTTCTCATAGTTGCGGATGGTCCATATATTTCCGGCGTCGAGAAACAAAGCTCCTTCAAACACCCAGAACAGCTTCATGCGGTATTCCAGCGAGAGGTCAAGCCTTATGTCACCGCATTGGTTGATGAAGTCGGTCACAGAGTTGCGCGAGTCGTAGCTGCCGGGGCCGAGAGTGCGGACGCTCCAACCGCGCACACCGTTGGCGCCTCCGGCGTAGAAACGCTTTTCAAACGGGAGGACGCGCGAGTTGCCGTAAGGCACCCCGATGCCGAATCCAGCATGAAACGCCAGCGAGTGGCGCGGGGTGAAATTATGGGCGATGGTATAGTCCACCTCGGCTTTGGCATATTGTGAATACTGGATGCCGAAAAGCTCATACACGCCGTTTTTCCTTTGCTGGTGGCTGAGCGAGCTTATGGCATAGAGCAGGTTGCCGGCCACTTCGCCCGAAGCGCGCCAGCTGTACACATTGGTTTGAAACGGCTGCTTGCGGAGCGATGAGGATGCGATACGCTTGTTGGTGCGCCGGTAGGTGTAACCCATGCGCATAATGAAGTGATCCTCGTAGCTGTATCTGAGCAGCGGGTTGGTGGGGGCCACCTGGTTGAGAAAGTCGATGGTGCTTTCGGGAAGATATACGTAGCTCACGTCAAGGAGATCGAAGGTGCGCCGTTCGCGCCCCTGCCTTGCGGTCCATTTGTATTTCCACGCCGCCCCGGCAATGATGCGGGTGTATTCAGGGCGCTCCTGATAGTTGAACGACAGGGCCAGCTCGGTGCTTGCTTTTATGCGGCGTTTGTAGCCGGAGGAGAGCAGAGGGAACATGAATTTGGGGAATGTGATGCCGAGTTCACCGGCAAATTCAGTGTAGCGGTCGTTGATCAGACCGCCGAGGTTGCCCGACAGGCTCTCATAGTTGGCACGGAATTTGGCAGTGAGCAGATTGGAGCGGTGGGCGAGGTTGCGGTGCTGATAAGTGAGTCCTACACCGAAGCCAAGATCGCCCTCGGAGTTGGTTCCCTCCACCTCAAACGACACCCCCTGCTTTCTGTTGCGGCTCAGAAATATATAAGCGTCGAGCCACTGCTTGCCGTCCAGTTCGGGCTGAGGCACCATCTGTATGTTGATGCTCTTGATGATTCCGAGCTGGGCGAGCTGCTCGTAGGTGCGGTCCACCATGAAGCTGCGGTAGAGTTGTCCCGGCACGAGGAAACATTTCTCCACCAGGGTGGACGGCAGAATATAATGGTCCTTGCCGTAGATCACATCCACACCTTTATATACCACAGTGTCGGAAGCCGCGATGGTGTGGGTGCCGGAGGAAGTGATGCCGGCATCATCGGTCACGAATATCACCTTATTGATGTAGTAGGGTGAATGATGTGCCAGAGAGTCGGCCACATCAGAGCCGAGTTTGCGGGGCGGCTGTACAGTGAGCGTGAGGTCCACATCCTTGCTTCCGGCAGCAGTGTCGGCGATAAAGGTGATATACTCCTTGGTGAAGGCATAGTAGCCACGGTTGCGCAGCCGCTCTGTGATGAGAGCCCTTTCGGTGTCAAGCTCTGTGCGGTCAAGCAGGTCGCCGGGCCGGAGGGTGAAGTTGGCCGAATCGCGGAGCACAATCCCGGCCATAGCTGTGTCGGGAATATCGTAGATGATGGAGGATATGGTATGCGGCATCCCCGGACGGAGCCGGTAGCGCACCTTTATCTTCTTTTTGTCGTGACGCGGGATAGTGTCCACCTCCACTTGCGCATCCATATACCCCTTGTTGACAAGAGCCTGGCGGAGCTGGCGCTGCGAGGCATCGGTGAGCTCATCGCTGTATATCACCGGCGGCTGCCCCATTCGTCGGAGCCATTTGTTGTACCATTTTGTGGAGTCGTGGCCAGAAAGGTTGTAAGTGGCCAACTGGAGCTTGGCAAACCCGAGCACCTTGTGGTTGGGTGTCTGGCGAAGGAAATTGTAGAGGTCGGTGGTTTCCACCTGCGAAGAGTCCACCACCACAATTTTCACATCATCGAGCAGCATGGCACCGGCGGGTACATGGCGTGTGGAGCTGCAAGCAGCACACAGCAGCGCCGCGCACACAGCGCAGCACACCTTCACACATATATGGCCAATTCTGTTCACAATCCGCAAAGTTAGCCTATCGCGTGGGAATGGTGAAAAGATTTTACAAAAAAATCAGTAATTTTGCACCGTTTTTGTCAATAACACCCACATTCATCACTTATGAAAAGATTCCATACCTTCATGGCCATGCTATGCACGGCTGCAGTATCCGCGTTTGCAGCCGACAGCACAAAGGTTAATTATGTACCTGAAATCCACGGTGCTCTGCGCACCCGTATTGAGATGAACACCACTCAGGGGGAGTATCGGTTTCAGGTGCGCAACGCCAGGGTAAGCCTCGGAGGCAACATCGCCTCATGGGCCAACTATTTCGTGCAGACCGACCTGTGCGACCAGGGCAAAATGAAAATCCTCGATGCCTGGGCACGCATCAAACCCTCGGCGCAGCTCTATTTCCAAGCGGGACAGTTCAGGATGCCGTTTGGCGTGGAAACATTCCGTGCGCCCAACAACTATCTGTTTGCCAACCGCTCTTTCATGGGCAAGCAGATGTGCAACTACCGCGCCGTTGGAGCCAAGGCCACATACACTTTCGCCAAACTGCCTCTTGGCATAGAGGCGGGACTGTTCAGCCCCAACGCCATCGGCGACCACACCGGATGGAGCAAAGATGTGGCGTTCGCTTCCAAAGTATGGTACAAGCTGCGCAACGTAACCTTCACCACCGGCTTCAGCTCCATCCACCCCTCGCTGGTGCGGGCCAACCTTGTTGACGCCTCGGTGGTGTGGCAGGCAGGACGGTGGCATGTCGAGGGGGAGTATATGCACGAGCATTACGCCCACAAGGCCCACAAGGCAGCCCACAGCTATGTGGCTTTTGCCGACTATACCATGCCGGTGAGGGCGTGGAAATTCAACCGGCTGTCGTTCCAGGGGCGGTTTGACGGCATCACTGCCCACTCCTCGGCGATAGCCGGCGATGACAGACTGCTGATCACCAACAATCCGGCACGCAACCGTGCCACACTCGGAGCCACCATAAGCTACATCCACACCAAGAGCATCGGACTGGATCTGCGTGTGAACTACGAGAAATATTTCCGGCACCATTCCACTGCCGTCACTCCCGATCTGGCCGACAAGGCAGTGCTGGAGCTTGTGGCCCGTTTTTGACGATATTTTTTTGAACAGTGTTGGAGATGGATGGGATTTTGTGTAATTTCGCCACAGAATAACATTATAGATATATGATATACAAATTTCGTATTGTGTCGGATGAGGTGGAAAACTTCAAACGCGAGATAGAAATTGATGCTGACAGCACCTTCCTTGACCTGCGCAACGCCATTCTGGAGAGCGTGGGGTATGACAAAGGGCAGATGAGCTCGTTTTTCGTGTGTGAGGACGGCTGGGAAAAAGGCCGCGAGATCACACTCGAGGATATGGGCAGCGACTCGTCGGAGGATGTTTATCTGATGGACGAGAGTGTGCTCAGCGACTTTGTTGAGGATGAGGGTCAACGACTGATATTTGTGTTTGATTATCTCACCGACCGCTCGTTTTTCATGGAGCTCAAGCGCACCACCCCCGGCAAGCATCTTGATGCGGCAGTGTGCACCGCCTCGGTGGGTGACGCACCCGATGAGGGGGTGAACCTTGACGATTTCGATGCCAAGATTGATGCCAAGGCTGCCGCAGCCGCCTCTACCAGCGACATCGACGAGGATTTCTACGGCTCCGAGGAGTTCAACGAGGACGAATTTGATGCCGCCGGATACGATGAGTTCAATTTTGATTGATGGGGCGTCTGTTAGCCATTGACTATGGCCGCAAACGGTGCGGCATAGCTGTGACCGACACTCTCCGGATAGTGGCCACCGGACTCGCTACCGTGCCCACAGCCGGGCTTGTGGAGTTTGTGAAGCGTTATGCTGCTTCGGAGCCGGTGGATGCCATAATCGTGGGGTTGCCGCGCACAGTGCAGGGGCAGGAGAGCGAATCGATGCGCTACATCAGGCCCGGCATTCAGAAACTCTCGCAGGCGCTTCCCGGAGTGAAGGTGGAGTTTTTCGATGAGCGGTTCACCTCCGTGCTCGCCCACCGGTCGATGCTCGACTCGGGGATGAAAAAGATGCAGCGGCGCGACAAGGCGGTGGTGGACGAGATTGCGGCCACCATCATATTAAACGATTACTTGCAGTCAAAACAATATCAAGACCAATGAAACTACCTATATATCTTTACGGCCATCCGGTGCTCCGCAAAGTGAGCGAGGAGGTGACCCCAGACTATCCGGAGCTCAAAAAGCTCATTGACGATATGTATGAAACCATGTATTTCTCCGAAGGTGTAGGGCTCGCCGCTCCGCAAATAGGCCGTAACCACCGCATTGTGGTGATCGATGCCGATCCGGTGGGAGAATCGTTCCCGGAGTGTGCCGGGCGCAAGATGACACTCATCAACCCCGTGGTAGAGGTGCTCGAAGGCGACACCTGCTCCCGCGCCGAGGGGTGTCTGAGTCTGCCCGGACTGAGCGAGGATGTGAAGCGTGTGGAGCATATCCGCCTCAGCTGGACAGATGAGAATTTCCAGCCCCACACCGAGGAGATATCCGGGTTTCTCGCACGCATAGTGCAGCATGAGTGTGACCACCTCGAGGGAAAGGTGTATATCGACCATATCTCTCCCATCCGCAAGCAACTCATCCGCAGCAAGCTCAACAATATAGTGTCCGGCAAAACCCGCTGCGACTATCCCGCGAAATACGCTCCAAAAAAATAATCATTACCAAACCACAATCCTGACCAATTATGGCCGACGATAAGAAAGTGATATTCTCCATGGTGGGTGTGAGCAAAATCTATCCACCGCAGAAACAAGTGCTTAAAAACATATACCTGTCGTTTTTCTACGGTGCCAAAATCGGCATCATAGGTTTGAACGGCTCCGGTAAGTCCTCGCTGCTGAAAATTATTGCCGGCATAGACAAGGATATTCAGGGAGAGGTGGTGTTCTCACCGGGCTATTCGGTGGGGTACCTCGAGCAGGAGCCCAAGCTCGATGCCGACAAAACAGTGATAGAGATAGTGCGCGAGGGTGTGCAGCCGATCATGGACCTGCTGGCGGAGTTTGACAAAGTCAATGAGGCTTTCGGCGACCCGGATGTGCTGGAGGATCCCGACAAGATGGATGCCCTGATTGCACGCCAAGCCGAGCTTCAGGATGCCCTCGATGCAGCCGATGCGTGGAACATCGACTCCAAGCTCGAGCGCGCCATGGATGCGCTTCAATGTCCGCCCGACGACCAGAAGGTGGGAACCCTGTCCGGCGGTGAGCGTCGCCGTGTGGCTTTATGCCGCCTGCTGCTCCAGCAGCCTGATGTGCTGCTGCTTGACGAGCCCACCAACCACCTTGACGCCGAGTCGATCGACTGGCTTGAGCAGCACCTCCGTCAGTATCCCGGCACCGTCATAGCCATCACCCACGACCGCTATTTCCTTGACCATGTGGCAGGATGGATTCTGGAGCTTGACCGTGGCGAAGGGATTCCATGGCAGGGCAACTACTCTTCATGGCTTGAGCAGAAAACCAAGCGCATGGCCATGGAGGAGAAGCAGGCCAGCAAGCGCCGCAAAACTCTTGAGCGCGAGCTTGAATGGGTGCGGATGGCTCCCAAGGCGCGTCAGGCCAAGGGTAAAGCACGACTCAACTCCTACGACCGTCTGCTCAATGAGGACCAGAAGCAGCGCGAGGAGCGTCTGGAGATTTTCATCCCCAACGGTCCCCGTCTGGGTCAGAAAGTGATTGAGGCCACCGGCCTGAGCAAGGCTTACGGCAAGAAACAGCTGTTCAACAATCTGGATTTCACCCTGCCGCCCAACGGCATTGTGGGCGTGATTGGCCCCAACGGCGCCGGCAAGACCACACTCTTCCGCCTCATAATGGGACAGGAAGCTCCCGATGCAGGCACATTCGATGTGGGCGAAACCGTGAAGATAGCCTACGTTGACCAGACCCACCACGACCTCCTGCCCGAAAAGTCGGTGTATGAGGTGATTTCACAAGGCGTGGAGAGTTTCCGCATGGGTGGCCGCGATGTGAACGCCAGAGCCTATCTGTCGAAATTCAACTTCTCCGGTGCCGACCAGGAAAAGAAAATCGGAGTGCTGTCGGGTGGCGAACGCAACCGTCTTCACCTCGCCATGGCACTCAAGGAAGAGGGGAATGTGCTGCTGCTCGACGAGCCTACCAACGATATTGATGTCAACACTCTGCGAGCCCTTGAGGAAGGTTTGGACGACTTCGCGGGATGTGCTGTGGTAGTGAGCCACGACCGCTGGTTCCTTGACCGCATCTGCACCCACATCCTGTCGTTTGAGGGCGATGGCAATGTAGTGTTCTACGAAGGCTCCTACAGCGACTACGAAGAGTTCAAGCGTGCCCACAACGGTGGCAAGGAGCTGCCGCGCCGCCGTTACCGCAAACTGATGGAATGATGATTGCCCGGGCTGTTGCCGGAGCTGCGGCCATGCTGCTCTCCGGAGCGGCTTCAGCCGCCGACCGCCCCAACATTCTGCTGTTTCTGGTGGATGACATGGGGTGGCAAGACACCTCCGTGCCGTTTCACTCGGAACGCACGCCGCTCAACGAACGCTTCCATACCCCTAATATGGAGCGGCTCGCGGCAATGGGGATGAAATTCACCAACGCCTACGCATGCAGCATCAGCTCGCCGAGCCGCTGCAGCCTCATGACCGGGATGAACGCGGCCCGCCACAGGGTGACCAACTGGACTTTCCGCTACAACGCCACCACCGATGAGCCCGATTCCACCGTCATTCTGCCCGATTGGAACTACAATGGCATCCAGCCGGGCCCAGGCGTGCCCAACTCAGCCGTCGGCACTTCGTTTGTAGAGTTGCTCCGGATGCATGGCTACCGCACCATCCATTGCGGCAAAGCGCATTTCGGCTCGCTCGGCACTCCCGCGGCCGACCCTCTCAACTACGGATTCGACATCAACATCTGCGGCCATGCCGCCGGGGGCCTCGCCTCATATCTCGGCGAACAGCGGTACGGCCACGATGCCAACGGTATCGCCGTGAGCGGTTTTGCAGTTCCAGGCCTTGAGCAGTACTGGGGCAGCGATGTTTTTGCCACCGAAGCTCTCACCCGCGAAGCCATTAAAGCCCTGCAGGCAAACAGCGCCAGCGGTCAACCGTTTTTCCTCTACATGTCGCACTACGCTGTCCATGTGCCGATGCAGCCCGACAGCCGCTTTGTGCAGCGGTATCTTGACGCCGGACTCTCAGCCACCGAAGCAGCATACGCCTCCATGGTGGAAGGGATGGACAAAAGTCTCGGGGACCTGATGGATTATCTCGGGAGCACCAACCAGCTCTCCAAGACCATCATAATATTCATGAGCGACAACGGTGGCCTCGCGGCCCTCGGACGCACCCCACCGCTCAATCAGCAGAACGCGCCTCTCCGCAGCGGCAAAGGATCTGTGTATGAAGGTGGTGTGCGCGAGCCTATGATACTCTATTGGCCCGGTGTCACCCCGCAGGGGAGTGTCAACCATCAGCCCCTCATCATCGAGGATTTCTATCCCACAATTCTTGAGATGGCCCATGTGGATGACTACGATGTACCGCAACAAATTGACGGGCGCAGTTTTGTGCCGCTTGTCACCAACCCGTCCGCCCAAGCCACCGACCGACCGCTCTACTGGAACACGCCCAACACATGGATATCCGGTGACCACCGCGACGCCGGCATAGGCCAAACCGCTGCCATACGCAAAGGCAGCTATAAACTCGTGTACTGGTACAAGGATGGGAAAAAAGAGCTTTACAACCTCGCCGATGACATCGGCGAAACCACCGACCTCTCCCGACAGCTCCCCGAAATAGTGTCGGAGCTCAGCCGCGACCTCGGCAGATACCTGCGCCAAACCAACGCACAGCGCCCCGCCCTCGCCGCCACCGGCCTCCCCTGCCCTTGGCCGGATGAGTGACCGCCTCCATTGATGTAATTCTTATAAGTCCCTATGAAACCTGAACTTATAATATTTGATTTTGACGGCACCCTTGCCGACACCACCGCCACCATTCTCTCCACCTACGCCATGGCCATCAAGGAGTTGGGTACTGACAAACGCACTGATGCCGAATGTCAAGCCACCATCGGATTGCCGCTCAAGGAGGGGTTTCGTCAGCTCTACCCCGACTTCAGCGATGAGCAGCTCAGCAACTGCGTGGACACCTATCGCCGCATATTCAACCTCAATAAGCTGAAACTCATCCCGAAATTATATCCCGGAGTCAAGGAAACCCTTCAACAGCTTGAGGCACGAGGCATACAAATGGCTGTTGCCTCCTCGCGCTCCCGCGAATCGCTGATAGAGTTTTGCGAAAAATGCGGCATCAAGGAGCATTTCGCCCTGATACTCGGTGCCGACGATGTGGACCATGCCAAGCCCAATCCCGAGCCGGTGCTCACTACGCTCAACAGGCTCCATAAGGATGCCGCCCGCACATTGGTGGTGGGCGACATGCCTGTGGATATAGCCATGGGCAGCGGTGCAGGATGCCGAACTGTCGGCGTCACCTACGGCAACTCCTCGCGCAGCGACCTGACAGCCGCCGGGGCCACATACGTGATTGATTCATTCCCCGCACTCTTGGAGAATATAGTCGTGAGATAGTATGTTGAAAGCATTTGTAGCGATATTTTTTGGCGGAGGCATAGGCAGCGCACTCAGATATGCCGTCCAACTGCTGCTGCACGAGCGGATTGTAGCCTACAATTTTCCTTGGGCCACCTTTGGGGTCAATATTGTGGGAAGTTTCCTGATCGGGCTGTTCTATGCTGTGTCGGCGAAGTTCAACCTTTCGGATGAAGTACGGTTGCTTCTCACCGCGGGGCTCTGTGGCGGCTTCACCACATTCTCCACATTCAGCAACGACAATCTGATTATGCTCCGCAATGGCGAATGGTTCCTGTGCCTTGTCTATGTGATAGTGAGCGTGACTCTTGGCATTGCCGCCTGCCTCTTGGGTAGCAGCATTGTCAGATCCTGACTCCATTAAGTAACTCCACATGAGAGGTGCCACCGCACCGACAGGTCAGTAAACCACCAGCGACGAGATAACTTCGTCAGCTTTCTTCGGGCCGTATGTCTGCTCTATTATGGCTTTGGCAAAATCAAATGTTGTGCCTGGCCCCTCGGAGGTCACTATGTTACCATCCACCACTGACTTCTGCTTCACATACTCCACTCCAGCAGCTTTGAGAGCATCAGCCGTGGCCGGATGACCTGTGGCTGTTTTGCCTTTCAATATGCCGAGCGGCGCGAGTATCACAGCCGGGGCGGCACATATAGCGGCTATCTTGCCACCCTTTTCATATTGGGTCATTATTATCTGATTCACAGCAGCACTGTTGTGAAGATTTGAGGCGCCGGGATCACCACCGGGCAGAATGATCCATTCTGCATCAGCGGGGTTGATATCGTTGATAACACTGTCGGCCACAAGTGTTTGACTTGTAGCACCGACCACAGCGGTTGTCGGCTCCACCGACACAGTCACCACATCAAGGCCCGCCCTGCGCAGAGCATCCACAGTGACCACAGCCTCAGTCTCTTCCACGCCGTCGGCATAGAATATATACGATTTTTTTGCACTCATTGTCATTGAATTGAGTATTATTACTGATAGAATTATAAGTCGGAATAAGTGTGTCATATTCCTATAACAATCCAATGTCCAAAAAGATTGATGCGAAGTTCAAATCAATGCCGGTTTCCGCGCGATTTTGCAAGCTTAAGCCGATGCATGCAGCTCCGATGATATGTACGGGATTGTCAATGTGACTGCCACCCGTGGCGCACTCAACAATTTTAGCCGTAGAAGCTGGTGAAAGAGCCTCGCTCCTGCTCCGGAATCCCATCCTTGTCGGCCTGTGCCTTGAACGCCTTGATCATAAAAGCCATGTTGCGGGCAAGGTTGCGCATGGTTTGCAACCCCTCGAGGTCCCTCTCCACATCGGCGGCTGTGAATCCATGCACCTCGTTCCAATAGGTGCTGGACGCGACAGGCATGGAACATATGGTGAAATATTTGTTGATTTCATCAAAAGCCGATGTTGAACCGGCACGGCGCGAGGACACAACTGAAGCACCCACTTTCATGGTTTTGTCAAACTGCCCCGAGGTGCTGTAGAAAAGTCGGTCGAGAAATGAGAGCACCTGTCCGTTGCTGCCGGCATAGTAGGTGGGGGTGCCGACAACGAGGCCATCGGCTGCGGCAAACTTGGGAGCCACCTCATTGACAACATCGTTGAACACGCACCTGCCATGCTCGCGGCAGAAATTGCACGCGATACACCCACGAATATCCTTGGTGCCGATATTGACGCGCTCCACCTCGATGCCACATTCGGCAAATGTTTTCTCCATCTCCTGCAAAGCTCTGTCAACACATCCATTGAGATGCGGGCTACCGTTGATTGTCAGTACCTTCATAAGGATTGTAATATAGGATTTGTATTCAAATAAAGTCTGGTCACATAGTAGCAACAGCTTAACGGGAAAAACTGTTCCCGCTTATACTATTGGCCATCAATGCTACCGGGTAGGAGGGTCAGTCTGTGATGGGATATTTGTGGCGGATGGGGTCGTCGTACTGCTCCTGGGCCTGCCGGAGGATTGCACGCATTTCGCGGGTGATGGCCTCGGTGCCGGGCTGCCCGTAGATGTTGTGCATCTCGGTGGGGTCGTTCTGCAGGTCGTAAAGTTCCCAGGTGTCTATATCGTTGTAGAAATGGATTAGTTTGTAGCGGTCGTTGCGCACACCGTAATGGCGCTTCACAGCATGCTCGGCAGGATATTCATAGAAATGATAATAGATCCAGCTGCGCCAATCCGCAGGATGCTCGCCTTTGAGCAGCGGCAGATACGACACACCGTGCATGTCGCTTGGTGTGGGCACTCCCGCAATATCAAGGAATGTGGGTCCATGGTCGATGTTCTGCACCATCTCGCTGATGTCGCCCTTGGCTTCGAGTCCCTTGGGCAGACGCATCACCAAAGGAGTGTTGAGCGACTCCTCATACATGAACCGCTTGTCAAACCATCCATGCTCGCCCATATAGAAACCCTGGTCGGAGGTATATACCACCAGAGTGCTGTCGAGCAAACCGTTATTCTCAAGATAGTCGAGCACGCGGCCCACATTGCGGTCGAGCGAAGCCACAGTCTTGGCATAGTCGCGCATATAGCGTTGGTATTTCCACTCGGTGAGCCGGTCGCCGGAAAGCGAGTCGGCATAGAATTTGTCAATGATAGGATTGTAATGCGCATCCCAGCGGGCACGCTGGGCGGAGTCCATGCGGCTGAGGAAATACTCATAGTTGTGGCGCAAGCGGGTGTCCACACCGGGGTAGATCATCTTGCAGTCGTACACAATATCCATGTCATGGGGGGAGGCGATAGCCATCTCCTGCTCCTTGGCGGCCTGACGGCCCGAATAGTCATCGTAGAAGTTCTGCGGCAACTCAAACACCTTGTCCTCATATAGTTCAAGGTCGCAAGTGTCGGCCATCCAGTTGCGGTGGATAGCCTTGTGATGGATCAGGATACAGAACGGCTTGCTCTTGTCGCGCACGCTGTCCATCCAGTTGATGGCGCGGTCGGTGATGAGATTGGTGAGATAACCGTGGCGCACGATGGTGTCACCTGTCTGCTGAATGAAGTCGGGGTTGTAGTAGTCGCCCTGGCCGGGGACTATCTCCCAGTTGTCAAACCCTGTGGGGAGGTTGTGCAGATGCCATTTGCCAAACAAGGCAGTCTGGTAGCCGGCCTGCTGGAGATATTTGGGAAAAGTAGGTTGCGAGGTGTCGAAAGGGTCGCCGATATTGTCGGTGAACCCGTTGGCGTGGCTATGCTTGCCCGTAATCATGCAGGCGCGGGAGGGACCGCTCAGAGAGTTGGCCACGAAGCTGTTGACAAACTTCACTCCGTCGTTGGCAATACGGTCGAGGTTGGGGGTGGAGATATGCCGTTTGTCATAGCAGCTCATCATCTGGGCCGTATGGTCGTCGGTCATTATATACACTATGTTGTAGCGTTTCTGCTCCTGCGGTTGTTGAGCGGGAGTCTGGGCGTTAGCTCCGAAGGCTACGGCTGTAGCGGCCAAAGGAAGCACGGCTTGGGAAGTGTAATGTTTCATGGCTAAGTGGGGATTGTTTTGCACAAAAGTACTAATTTTTTGTGGGCGGAAATGCGTATTAGTGAGAAAATTTGTTACTTTTGCAACGTATTATGCCTTGACAGGCGTGAAAAGCCCCAAGGCATTTCAGACCAAAACAGTAACTAACTAATATACAATCATTATGGACATTTCCCACATTGAACACGTAGGTATTGCCGTTCCTTCATTGGACGAAGCCATCCCTTTCTACGAAAAGATGCTCGGCCTCAAATGCTTTGCCATTGAGGAAGTTGCTGACCAGAAAGTGCGTACAGCATTCTTCAAGGTAGGCCAAACCAAAATAGAACTTCTCGAACCCACCGCTGAAGACAGCGCCATTGCCAAATTCATAGCCAACAACGGTGGCCGCGGCGGCATCCAGCATATAGCCTTCGCCATTGAGGACGGTGTGGCAAACGCTTTGGCCGAAGTGGAGGAAAAAGGTGGCCGATTAATCGACAAAGCTCCGCGCAAAGGTGCCGAGGGTCTGAACATCGCGTTCCTGCACCCCAAGAGCACTTGCGGCACTCTGATCGAGCTTTGCGAGGACCCCAACAAGAAATAACTGCCAACTCTATTTATCCATAAAAAACCATTTATTAGCTACATAGATAATGAGCAATCAGCTTGAAAAAGTGCAGGAACTTATTGCCCTGCGCGCCGAAGCCCGCCTGGGAGGCGGCGAAAAAGCCATCCAGAAACAGCACGAACGCGGCAAATACACCGCCCGCGAGCGCATCGCGCAGCTGCTGGACGAAGGCTCCTTTGAGGAAATTGACATGTTTGTGCGCCACCGCTGCTACAACTTTGGCCAGGAGAAGAAAAGCTTTCTTGGCGATGGTGTGGTGACCGGCTACGGCACAATCGAGGGTCGTCTGGTGTATGTGTTCGCACAGGATTTCACCGTGTTTGGCGGCTCGCTGAGCGAAACCATGGCTCAGAAAATATGTAAGATCATGGATATGGCCATGAAGATGGGTGCTCCCGTGATCGGCCTCAACGACTCGGGTGGTGCCCGTATTCAGGAAGGCATCAACGCTCTGGCCGGATATGCTGAGATATTCCAGCGCAACATCCTTGCTTCGGGTGTGATTCCGCAGATCAGCGCCATCCTCGGCCCTTGCGCCGGCGGTGCTGTTTACTCCCCCGCCCTCACCGACTTCACCATCATGACCAAAGGGATATCCTATATGTTCCTCACCGGCCCGAAAGTGGTGAAAACCGTCACCGGCGAAGATGTGACCCAGGATGCCCTCGGTGGTGCCGAAGTGCACTCCTCCAAGAGCGGCGTGGCCCACTTTGCCGCTGAAGATGGTGAAGAGTGCCTCAAGATTATCCGCAAACTGTTCAGCTACATTCCGCAGAACAATCTCGAGGAGCCGCCGTTGGTGACCTGCACCGACCCGATTGACCGTCTCGAGGACTCCCTCAACGATATTATCCCCGACTCCGCTACCCGCCCCTACGATATGTATGAGGTGATCGGCGCCATCATCGACAATGGTGAGTTCCTTGAAATCCAGCGCAACTACGCCAAAAACATCATTGTGGGCTTTGCCCGCTTCAACGGTCAGGCCGTGGGTATCGTGGCCAACCAGCCCAAATACCTCGCAGGTGTGCTCGACAGCAACGCTTCGCGCAAGGGAGCCCGCTTCGTGCGCTTCTGCGATGCGTTCAACATCCCCTTGGTGACTCTCGTGGATGTGCCCGGCTTCCTTCCCGGCACAGGCCAGGAGTACAACGGTGTGATTCTGCACGGTGCCAAGCTGCTTTACGCTTACGGCGAAGCCACTGTGCCCAAAGTCACTGTCACACTCCGCAAGAGCTATGGCGGCAGCCATATTGTGATGAGCTGCAAGCAGCTGCGCGGCGACATGAACTACGCTTGGCCTACCGCCGAAATCGCAGTGATGGGCGGTGCCGGTGCCGTCGAGGTGCTCTACGCCAAGGAAGCCAAAGCAGCCGAAGATCCCCAGAAGGTGCTCAAGGAGAAAGAAGAAGAGTACAACAAACTTTTCTGCAACCCCTACAACGCTGCCCGCTACGGCTATATCGACGATGTAATCGAGCCCCGCAACACCCGCTTCCGCGTGATCCGCGCTCTTCAGCAGCTCGCCACCAAGAAGCTCACCAACCCCGCCAAAAAACATGGCAACATACCTCTGTAATCACCCATTGACTTCACTTGACTAAAGAGTAAATACATGAAAAAATATCTCATAATGCTCCTGGTGCTTGTGATGGCAGCGGCCAATGCTCAGGCCCAAGGCCGCAAGTCGCTGCGCATCAACGAGGTGATGGTGCAGAACGATTCGGGATATGTGGACGACTATGGTCGCTATTCCGCATGGATCGAGCTGTTCAACACTAACTTTGCCCCGCTGGAAATATCAAGCATCTATCTCAGCAACGACCCCGACAATGTCAAGATGTATCCCGTGCCGCTGGGCGATGTGCTCACACGCATCCCCAAACGCCAGCATGTGATATTCTGGGCTGACGGAGAACCCTCCCGCGGCACATTCCATACCAACATCACTTTCACCCCCGGCCAGGAAAACTGGGTGGGTATTTACGATGCTGACGGTTCGCTGATTGACGAAATCACCATTCCCGCCACCTTGCTCCCGGGCCAGTCTTTTGCCCGCAAGATTGACGGAGAAGGCGAAATCGGCGACGAATCAGCTTGGGAAATCCGTTCCGGCGAACTCGGAAGCACTGTAACTCCCTCGAGTGCCAATGTGCTGCGTGAAACCAACAAGAAGGTGGAGATGTTTGCCGAGCAGGATGAAAACGGCTTCGGTATGGCTGTAATCGCCATGTGCATAGTGTTCAGCGCACTGCTGCTGCTGAGCGTATGCTTCTACATCATCAGCAAGATTGGTGCCGTGGTGACCCGCCGCAACAAGGCCGCCTCACAGGGCATCAACCTCAAGGAGGTGGAGAAAGAGAACCGTCCCGACCATGACACCGGCGAGGAGATCGCCGCTATCGTTATGGCTCTCCACGAGCACCTTGACGCCCATGACCGCGAGAACACCGTGCTCACCATCAACAAGGTGAAACGCGCATACTCGCCCTGGAACTCAAAAATCTACAACATGCGCGACATGCCTCGCCACTAATATTTTCACATTCATAAATCTACTATCCCAATGAAAGAATATAAATATAAAATCAACGGCAACTCCTACAAAGTAGCCATTGGCGACATCGACAACAATGTGGCGCAAGTGGAGGTGAACGGCATCCCCTACAAGGTGGAACTCGACGCCGCCCAAAAGCCTGTAACTGTGGTAAACGCTCCGCGTCCCTCTGCCGCTCCCCGCACCGAAACCGGCGCCAAAGTGATTGCCAAACCGGTCACCACCGGCGCAGGCTATCAAGTGAAAGCACCCCTGCCCGGCACCATTCTGTCAATCGCCGTAAAGGTGGGCGACACCGTCAAAGCCGCCGACACTGTGGCAGTGCTTGAAGCCATGAAGATGGAGAACGCCATCCACGCCGGACGCGACGGCAAAGTGACCGCCATCTCTGTCAATCCCGGTGACGCTGTGCTTGAAGGTGCAGTGATTCTCAGCATCGAAGGTTGACAAGTGGCATAGTTTATTATAGTTATTTCACCTAACATCAGTTAATTCTATGTCATTTGGCGATTTTTTAATGTCCAACCTCAGTGAGTTCTGGCATCTCACAGGTTTCTACAATGCCACCTGGGAGCACTTTGTGATGCTGGCTGTGGGTCTCTTCTTCATCTGGCTTGCCATCAAGAAGGACTTTGAGCCTATGCTCCTCGTGCCCATAGGGTTCGGTATTCTGATAGGTAATATACCTTTCAACACCGAAGCCGGTCTTGAAATCGGTATCTACGAGCAAGGCTCAGTGCTCAATATTCTCTACAACGGTGTGAGCGCAGGATGGTATCCTCCGCTGATATTCCTCGGCATCGGTGCCATGACCGACTTCTCGGCCCTGATAGCCAATCCGAAATTGATGCTTATCGGCGCTGCCGCTCAGTTTGGTATCTTCGGGGCCTACATGGTGGCTCTGCTGCTGGGATTCGCTCCCGACCAGGCCGGCGCCATCGCCATCATCGGTGGTGCTGACGGCCCTACAGCCATCTTCCTTTCATCAAAGCTCGCGCCCAACCTCATGGGTGCCATCGCCGTGTCGGCCTACTCCTACATGGCCCTCGTGCCGGTGATCCAGCCGCCGCTGATGCGTCTGTTCACCACCAAAAAGGAGCGCCTGATCAAGATGAAGCCGGCCCGCGCCGTCACCCAGAACGAGAAGATCATCTTTCCCATCGTGGGTCTGTTGCTCACCTGCTTCGTGGTGCCTTCGGGTATTCCCCTGCTCGGTATGCTGTTCTTCGGCAACCTGCTTCGTGAGTGCGGCGTGACCACCCGTCTTGCCAAAACAGCCTCCAATGCCCTTACCGACATCGTCACCATCCTGCTCGGTATGACAGTGGGTGCCTCTACACAGGCTTCGGAGTTCCTCACCACCGAAACAATCGGCATCTTTGCCCTCGGCTTCATGGCATTCATCATCGCATCCTCGTCGGGTGTGCTGTTTGTGAAGCTGTTCAACCTGTTCTTGCCCAAATCGAAGAAGATCAACCCGCTTATCGGTAATGCCGGAGTATCGGCAGTGCCGATGTCGGCCCGCATCTCCAACAATCTCGGACTTGAATACGACCCGTCCAACTACCTGCTGATGCACGCCATGGGCCCGAATGTGGCCGGTGTGATCGGTTCGGCAGTTGCCGCCGGTGTGCTTCTCGGCTTCCTTGCCTGATAACAACCACACTCTATAGTGCGCGGCGACAGAACAGCATAACTGTCGCCGCGCATATTTTTATTTCGTACAGGGAAATTTTTCAGAACTATACCACATCCACAGATGTTAGATTAAATGAGAACCCATTTAACCGACCCAATACCTACGAACCTGAGTCATGATCAATAACCAAGTTATACAGGAACTATACAAGAAATTCCCCAAACGCCCTTCCTCTCCCGATGAACTCGACATAGACCTCCTGTTCATGTATCTGATGGACAGCCACGATTTCTATATCGATGATGACGGCAATCTGGTGATACAGAGCATCGCCCCGACATCTCCTTTCCACAGCATCCCACTGACCCATATCCATAAGATTGTGGAGTTTGACGACAAGATAGCCCTTGTGCTACACTCGTCCATAGTGTTTCTCGACAAGAACGACCCGAAAGTGCATATCCATATACGCACACAAAAGCCCTCGCTTTGGAGCAAACTGCGAGGGCTATGCGACGACTGACCCCCGGCCAGCCGGTCTATGGCACAACAATCGGTCAGAGATAGCTCACCTTGGACTCATCCCATTTGTCCTTGGCTGTGCAGGCAGCGTTCGGGAACCCCACCGGCACCACTGCAAACGGCACAATAGAGTCGGGCAGGTTGAGCAGTCGGCTCACCTTTCTGACACGCGCTTCGCGGGGATAAACCGCGCATATCGATGCACCCATGCCCATGGCGTGGGCGGCAAGATTGATGTTCTGGGCCATCGCCGAGCAGTCGGCCACCCAATACCCATCGCCTTCGCCTTGGAATGTTTCGCAAGGCACTCCGCACACCACAATGGCTACGGGAGCCGCGCCCACCGATTTGAGGTTGTGGGCGGCCGCAGCGATTGAATCGCGTACCTCATCGTCCACCACCACAATCATACGCCACGGCTGTTTGTTGCCGGAGCTGTGCGCAGCCATACCGGCCTTGAGGAGCGTTTGCATCGCCGAGTCCAGAGGAGCCTCATCGGTGAATCGGCGCACACTTGTGCGCGTCATTATGTTGTCGATGGTTTGGCTGCCGCCGGCATCATCATTGTTCTGATTCTCACGCTCTGTTTCCAGGCACGCCAGGCGCGCACCCAACACCACCAGTCCGGCTGCAAGCAACAGCGTGAGCCAAGGGAATTTATTCTTCATATCGTTCTATACATTAGGCGATTCTATATTCTGACTCATTCTCAACAATGTGCCTGTGGGGCATACGAACCGGCAATAGGGACGCGGCACAAACACCGAGAGGAGCACCACAGCCGCACCGGCAGCGAGCATCCCCACAGGAGCGCTCTCCACCACAAATGCGCTGAACAGCTCATAGTCAATCCAGCTCATCCACACTCCAAGCCACATACATAGGATGAGCGAGCACCACAGCACCCGCCGCATAGACATGAGGATTCTGGTCCATCTGATGCCGATGTGCAATTTCACACGCGAGCATTTTCCGGCCACATCCTGCAGCGAACCGAGCGGACACACCCATGCGCAATAGTAGCCGTCGCGGCCAAACAGGGGGTAGATGAACGCGGTGATGAGCATCACCACTGCTGTCACTGCGGCAAACGAATGGATGCCGTTGCTCATAAAGTTGAGCATCATGGTGTAGTTCACGAATGTGCCGGTCCAGAATCCGAGGACTGCCACATTGAGCAGCTCCTGGACAATGCGGTATCTCTTTCCTTTATGTTTGAGTGGTATTACCGCTGCCATAAGAGCCACTATCAGCGCAGCCACGCCGGCTATGCCCCATCCGCTGCCTGCTCCGGCGTGCTTCACCTCCTGCGCAGCAAGATAGGAAGCACCGGCCTGCACATTGGCAATCACGGCATTGGACGAGTATGTGGCACCGGTCACACCATCCACCGCCATCACCGCGGCGCTGTCCACACTCACGCCGTTCCACTGCTGCAGCAGTCCACCCGCGATGAGTTTGCGGAAAAAACCGGGCGTCTCGCTGTTCTCCAGCGGGTGCACACTGTCAATCACTCCATTGGTCACTGTGATTTCCAAGGGCACCGGTCCGGCATACCCCACCACATCCTTGCAGATTGTGGCGGTGCTGACAACTACTGAACCTCCCGGCAATTCAGTAACAAAATTTTCAGCATCATCCTTTGCTCCAAGCTCATGGCCAAGGAGCCGATGGTCGCGCACGAGACTCAGCGAAGCCACCACCATAAACAGTATGACGATACTCGCCACGTGCATCCATTTGCTATTCATCTTTGCTTATTTATAATGATTCCAAATGCAAAGGTAACAAATTACGGACATACAAACAAATCAAGGGTTGCACCGAAACTGATGCAACCCTCGTTTAGTAGATTGTATATCAACCCATTTACCCTCAGCGGGTCAAGGCAATATTATGTTCGTCGGCAATGCGCCGCATATTGATGATGGCGTAGCGCATACGCCCCAGTGCGGTGTTGATGCTCACATTAGTGGCCTCAGCTATCTCCTTGAACGACATATCTTTGTAATAGCGCATCATCAGCACCTCGCGCTGGTTTTCGGGAAGCACCTCAATGATGCGGCGCACATCCTGCTGGATCTGCTCGTCAATCATGAAATCCTCAATATTCCCGTCGCACAGCTCCTTGCGGTTGAGCACATCGGAAGAATCCTCCTCAGTGGTGGTGGACACAAGATTCTCGCTCTTCTCCTGACGGTAGTGGTCGATGATGAGATTGTGCGCAATGCGTGTGATCCATGCGGAAAACTTGCCTGTTTCTGCATATCGGCCCTGCTTGAGGGTCATGATAGCCTTCACAAAAGTTTCCTGGAATATATCATCGGCCACATCGCGGTTTTTCACCACAGAAAGTATGTAGTTGAACACGCGTGCCTGATGACGCTTCAAAAGTATGTCAAAAGCTTGATTATCGCCTTTAATGTAAGCTGACACCAACTTGTCGTCGGTTAGCTTGGTTTTGTTCTGCATTACTGTTCTTCTTAACTATTAGAGTAGCAGTGTATCGATAGGCAGGTATGTTTGATTTGTGTATGTTTCTGTTTTTCCAATTATCTTGTATTGCAGCCGCTTTGCGGCGCAAAACTTTTACAAAGATAAAACAACCGAATGTCATTTGCAACACCTGCGCTATTGTTTTTTGGTTTTTTAGCATTACCCGCACAATAATCCGCCATTATTCCGTTCCCCAAAATTCACAAAATATTTCCACCGCGTGCACAATAATGCGAAACATCTCAGCGTTTTAACAATGTAACAACATTACCCACACCCAATAAAATGCCTATGCACCACACCCCTACTTCACACCCCAAGGCCAAGTCGTCGAACGAAGCCAGCAACACATCCAACGGCCCCAGCGCCAAAACAATCGCTTTTCTAAAGCAATTTGCGCGTGCCTACACCTATCTCCCGGCATCCAAGCCTCAGCTTGCCGGCTTCATAGCCAACTAAACGCACGCCCACAACCCCATAACGGCAGACACCCATCCGGTGCCTGCCGCTTTTTTTATCCCCCTCAAACTATATGGCCTCAATAAAAGTAAAGTACCGACCATCTGCGATTGCCGGCCAGGAAGGCGCAATCTACTACCAGATCATCCACCAAAGAAAAGTACGACAACTCAACACTGAGTACCACATCCTGCCCGTTGAATGGGATGAAAGTCGTTCTGTGGTTGTTACACCTCAGCAGTCCGAAGAAAGGGCATCGTTAATCCGCTCAATTCGTGATAGCATCCGCCGGGACATTGATTGTTTGACCAAGATTGACAATCAACTCGATGCCGAGAGATTGCATTATACCGCCGACGATGTGATAACCGAGTTTCACAGATATGCAAACGAGCACTCGCTGTTCAGCTTCATGGAAAGCCTTATCATCAAGTTCAAGCAAAATGGCAATGTAAGGACTTCCGAAACATACACCGCCGCGCTCAACAGCTTCAAAAAGTTTCTTTGCGAAACAAAACGCCAAGGGCTATTCAATAAGGATGAAGATATAACGCTTGATTGCCTTACATCCGAGATGATGGAGGCATACGAAGCGTGGCACAAACAGCGAGGCAATTCTCCCAACACCATATCTTTCTACACCAGGATACTTCGTGCGGTATATCATCGTGCGGTAGAAAACAATATAATCGACAATCGCAATCCGTTCCGACATGTTTATACCGGGGTTGGCAAAACGGTCAAAAGGGCAATTCCCCTGTCACTCATAAAGAAAATCAAGGCACTGGATCTGTCCCTATCCCTGCCGCTTGACTATGCACGCGATATGTTTCTCATGAGCTTTTATCTTCGGGGCATGAGCTTCATCGATATGACATTTCTGAAAAAAACCGATTTAAAAAACGGCTATATTGTTTACCGCCGCCGCAAGACCGGCCAGCAATTAACAATCGAGTGGACCCCGGAAATGCAATCTATCCTTGACAAATACCCGGACAATCCAACGCAATACCTTCTGCCAATCATAAGGACCGAGGGAATCAATGAGCGATGCGCCTACCGCAACATCGGTTACAACATCAACCGCAATCTGAAAAAGATAGCCGCGATGACAGGCATCAACATGCCCCTGACGATGTATGTTGCACGCCACTCATGGGCAAGTGCCGCCAAAGCCATGGGTATTCCTCTAAGCGTGATCAGCGAAGGTTTGGGTCACGACAGCGAAGCCACCACCCGGATCTACCTCGCATCGCTTGACACTTCCGTGGTTGACAAAGCCAACAGCCTCATTCTCTCCTCGCTTTAACACCAATAATATATGCAAAAATCCGCAGGCGATTGAATATCAATGCTTGCGGATTCTTTGCGTTGTCTTACCAGGATTCGAACCTAGACAGGCAGAACCAAAAACTGCAGTGCTACCATTACACCATAAGACAATCCTATTGCTGAAGGCTTTCGCCCTACAGCGGTGCAAAGTTAAGAATTGTTTTTCTTATCACCAAATTTTTATTTGGCGATGAGCAGGAAATAGTTCTTTTTGCCTTTCTGCGCAAGGATGTACTTGTCGTTGAGCAGCATATCGAGGTTTGTTTCGGCATACGGGTCGGCAACTTTCTCTTTGTTGACCGACACACCACCGCCCTGCACCATTTTGCGCATCTCACCCTTGGAGCTGAACACCGGGGCAGCATCGGTGAGGAGGTCAACAAGCTTTATGCCATCGGCAATCTGCTGACGCGACACTTCGTAGCGGGGCACACCGTCCATCACAGCCAGAAGGGTGTCCTCGTCGATACGGTGAAGTATGTCGCCGGCTTTGTTGGAGAAGAGGATCTGGGATGCCTCCACGGCGGCCTCATAGTCGGCCTCGGAGTGCACCATAGTGGTAATCTCCTTGGCGAGGCGTTTCTGCAAGGGGCGCATGCCGGGATCTTTGGCTTGCTCTTCAACGAGTGCGGCCACCTCCTCGCGTGTCAGTTCGGTGAAAATTTTGATATATTTCTCGGCGTCGGCATCGCTGACATTGAGCCAGAACTGATAGAACTTGTAGGGAGATGTGCGTGCGGGATCGAGCCACACGTTTCCGCTTTCAGTTTTGCCGAATTTGCCACCGTCGGCTTTGGTTATGAGCGGACAGGTGAGCGCGTAGGCCTCACCGCCGAGAGTGCGGCGGATAAGCTCTGTGCCGGTGGTGATGTTGCCCCACTGGTCGGAACCGCCGAGCTGCAGACGGCAGTTTTTGTCGCGGTAGAGGGTGAGGAAGTCATACCCCTGCACGAGCTGGTAGGAAAATTCTGTGAACGACATGCCCTGCTGACTTTCGCCGGAGAGGCGTTTTTTCACAGAGTCCTTGGCCATCATATAGTTGACGGTGATATGCTTGCCCACATCGCGGATAAAATCGAGGAACGAGAATGTTTTCATCCAATCGTAGTTGTTGACCATCTCGGCGGCGTTGGGGGCGTCGCTGTCGAAGTCAAGGAACTTGGAGAGCTGCTTTTTGATAGCTTCCTGATTGTGGCGCAGAGTCTGCTCGTCGAGCAGCTTGCGCTCCTGGCTCTTCATCGATGGGTCGCCGATCATACCGGTGGCGCCACCGACAAGGGCGATAGGTTTATGGCCGGCACGCTGGAAATGCTTCAGCATCATCACGCCCACAAGGTGGCCTATATGAAGGCTGTCGGCAGTGGGGTCAATGCCGAGGTAAGCCGTGGTCATCTCTTTTTTGAGTTGCTCATCAGTGCCCGGCATCATCTGGTGGATCATGCCGCGCCAGGTAAGTTCTTCTATAAAGTCCATAGTTGTATATCTATCATTTTATGGCACAAAAGTACGCCAAATTATCTTAAGGAGCAAACATTGGTTCTGTTTCCCCTACTTTCTCTTCACCACTATCGACACCGCCACCATCACTGCCAGCACCCAGGGATAGAACAGATAGGGCCACGGAGCAGCGGGGCTGATTCCGGCAAGTGCGGTGGCGAGTAATGTCTGCGCCCCATAGGGAATGAGGCACTGCACAATGCACGAAGCGGTGTCGAGCAGCGAGGCGGCTTTGCGTGGTGCCACTCCGTAGCGTCGGCTGATCTCGCGGCTGATAGGGCCTACTGTGATGATGGCCACAGTGTTGTTGGCCGTGCATAGGTTCACCACCGCTGTGAGCACGGCAATGCACGCCTGTGCGCCACGGCTTCCATGCACATAGCGTGTGAGGCATCTGAGCACAAAATCAATGCCTCCCATAGCTTTAACCATTCCGAGCATACCGGCAGCCATGAGGGTGATCACGATCAGATTGCCCATCGAGTCGATACCTTCGCCGAGCATTCCAGCAGCATCCATGGGGTTCATGCCGTTGACCAGTCCTATGGCAAGAGTGGCCAATATACCCACAGAGAGCACTATGGTGACATTGACGCCCAGCAGAGCGAGGAGGATGATCAGCGCATACGGAGCTATCAGCTCCCACCTGATTCCGGAGGCGGAGGGGTGGACATACATCCCGCCGCCGAGCATCAGATATACCACAAGGGTGACCAACGCCGCCGGAAGCACTATCAATATGTTGGCCCGGAACTTCGACCTCATGCTGCACCCTTGGGTGCGGGTGGCAGCGATGGTGGTGTCGGAGATAAACGACAGGTTGTCGCCGAAAAATGCGCCGGAGAGCACTGCTGCCACGAAAAACGGCACCGCGCCGTGGGCACTATTGGCCATCTCTACCGCCAACGGTGTCAGCGCCACAACGGTGCCCACGCTTGTGCCCACAGCCATCGACACCAGACAAGCGGCCATGAACACACCCGGCACAAGCATCCCGGGCGGCAATATGCTGACCACAGCCTGCACCGTGGCGTCCACCGAGCCTATACCTTTGGCCAGGGCAGCAAAAGCTCCGGCGAGCACAAACACCCATAGCATATACATTATGTCGGTGTGCGCCGCCGCCTGGCTATAGGTGTCGATACGGGACTGCAACGGGTGGCCACGGTATATCACCACGCTCCACACCGATGCTGTGGCGAGTGCTACAGCGATGGGCATCTTGTAGAAATCGCCAATCACCACCGACACCACCACATACATGCACAGGAACAACACCACCGGCGACAAAGCCAGCCATCCCTTGCGCCACCCAACATTCATTTTTTCTGTACTATTGCACATATCCATTGTGTTTCGAGCCACAAAGATAGTAATTTATACCGAGAAAGCGGGCCGGCCTGCATATGCGAGGTCGGTCCGCTCAACGAATCAAAGGTATATTTTCGAGGTATTATTTTTCAAACTTCACACTCTCGCCTGAGAATGCGTTGACACCAAGCTGATTGGCGATATAGGCCACAGCGTGAGCCGCTTTGGGCGACACGCCCTTGCCGTTGACCTTAGGCGAATAGGCTGCGATGCCCAGCACTCCCGGCACCACTCCGAGCACGCCGCCGCCAAAACCGGCCTGCGCGGGGACTCCGCTCACCACAAGCCATTGCATTGACATCTTGTGCATACCCTTGGCGGCTATCGCTGCCACGACCCGGCGCGACACAGAGCTGTCAAACAACTCATTGCCAGTCTCCGGATTGCGTCCTCCCGCAGCAATGGTGGCACCCATCTCGGCGAGCTGCCTTGTGGTGGCGCGCATGGCTGTCAAACGAGTGTAGAGGTCAATGGCTATCTGAGCATTGTCGTAAAGCACAAATTCCGATTCGGCCAAACGGTTTTCAACATCGGCAGCCTGATTGTCGGCGGTGAGACGCTTGTAGAGATTGTCATCAAGCACGGGGCTGTCTCCGGCCAATCCAATCATCATTGACGAAATGATATCGAATTTGCCATCGCTGTCGCCGGTGGGCTCGATGATGCTCACTGCTCTTACCCCGCGACGATTGACGGGAAGATGGTGCGGCTTGGGAGTGGAGGGACACCCTTTCCCTTTGGAGTTGCATCCGCAGCCACCGTTGAGCTTTTCCATCACCTCCTTGGCCGACTCGTTCTGAGAGAACAGAGTGGTATATACAGGCACCTTGGCAATGTTGCCCATGGCAAAAGCCTTGTCCACATCACCGGCCTCCACCACAGTGCCGTCGGTGAGCATGACGGTGATGGCGAAATCATCGGGGTTGGCATCACTCACGCGGAAGTCTTCCACTCCGCATTGTTCGTTCTTGAACTTGCTGTAGGCATCAGCCACAACATTCTTCACATCCTGGATTTTTATTGTTCTTTCCATAGTTTTCATGAAGGGTTAGTTATATTTTCATTACTGCACATACAACGACGGCCCGCCGAGAAAGTTGGCAGGCCGTCCTATTAATTAACCTTTTTAAGATTTAGAAACTATATTGAATCATAGCCTCCACACGGTTGGATGTGCCGCGCTGGCCATCGTAATTGTTGCGGGTACCGTAGAGATATCCCACGCCGAGACGCAGGTCGCGGATGGGGTCATAGAACGCTGAAGCTGACACATACTGGCTGTAGCGGAACGCATCGGGTCCGAGGGCGCTTTGGTCGTAAACACGCACCTGGCTGTAGGATGCCGCGAGGAAGAATTTGCTAACGGGAGCGAATTTCAGTCCCAGCTCATAGTTCATGGTTTTAGGAGCAATCATCTTGCCGGGGGTGGAGCTTTGGATCAGGTCGTAGCCGTTGCCAAACAAATCGTTGATATAATGTCCGTACCCCTGGCCGTAAGCACCGATGAAATATGTGCCGAACCCGTAGCCGAGATCTATGGCACCGCTGAGCTGTGCAGCCCATCCGAAGCGGAATTTATTCTCACCTGTAAGGGTGTTGCGGTAGGTCATGTTGCGGATCAAACCGGCGGCTCTCACATGGCTGTTCTTACCCCATGAATACTGCACATTCACAGGAATATCAGGCACACGCTGGCTGATTTTAGAGGTGCCGTCGCCGTAGGTGGCGGTGATTTCCGGTACCTCCACCCCCACACCCAGCGACCAATGTTTGCCGAAAGTGGGTCGGTAGCGCACGAGGATATTCTTGGTGGTTGACTCGCCCACACCGCCCTGGTCGTCAACAGTGGGTGTACAGGCGGCGAGGTCGGTCCAGGTGCTCACTGCCAAACCAGCGGTCACCTTGCCCAGCGACACATAGGCCTGCTTGAGGCGAAGTCCGTAGGCATGGTCACCGCCACCGACAAACCATGTTTGGATATAAGCCTGATAGTAGCCGAACTTCGAGCTGCGGCCCGCCAGCTGGAGGAATATCGTGGAATGATTGGCCGAGCCGCCAAACTGCTGGCGATATTCTGGGGAGTTGGGCACGTGGTTGAAATACGGGGTGAACGAAGGTCCGTCGGTGTTCTCACCGTTGAAATCATAGTACACCGAGCCTTTCACATAGCCGCCAATACCGAGGGCCACCTTGCCCTCGCGGTCAAGAAACAGGAAACGGGGTGAATTGGGGTCGCTGAAATGTAGCTCGCGTGTGTCATACATGATTGCCACAAGGTCCCTGCCCTTCTGATGGTCACCGCTCACCACGATGGCTCGTTCGGGTATGAGAAATGTGTCGGGTTTTTCTACAGGCTCGAAAGCCTTGGCACCAAAGGCGCACACAAGCATGGCAGTTGCTGCGATAATCGGCTTTGAATTCATACTCAATAAATAAATAGTGAATAGTAATGGATTATTTGTTAGTTATACTACAAATAACACACCTCCCGCCGGTTTCGTTCCGACCACACCTCATAAAAAAGCTGCCCAACCGGCCAACTTTTGCAAGCAAGCCGGATTGGACAGCCTTTTACTAATGATATAATACTATATAATATAGGTGTACTCGCTATCAGAAGCAGTAGCGCAACCCTATGGCCGGGGCAAAAGCGTGCACACGATAGTTGCCCTTGATTTCAGGATTAGCATCGAGCCCGATGTTGGGATACGCCTTGGCGATGAAATTTTCGTAGCTGCCTTTCACATTGTCCTTGCCCACGCCGGCCACATACATGAATGAGAAATCAACGCTAAGCTGCTTGATGGGGCGGAACGACAACCCCACGGTGGGCTCTATCTTTGTCATGCCGGGAGTTTCGGGGTTGTAGTGGTTATCGTTGACAGGAGTCTGGTCCACCATCAATCCGGCACGGAGGTCGAGTTTTTCCGTAGCAGCCCATTCGGCACCGAGATGGAAGCACCAAGCGTTGCGATACCGCTTGTCGATATGCTGGTCAAATGAACCGTTGGCCACGCCGGGAAACTCGATGTCAAGCCGACGGTAGGTTTTCCAGCCGGTGAGCTGGATGTCGGCAGCCACAGTCCAGCGCGATGTGGGACGATACGCCGCACCGAACACCAGCACGTAGGGCAGCGGCATCGATGCACTGAAATTGGCCTGGTCAATCAGCCCCACCTTGTCCTCAAGCAAACGCTTGGCCACCTCATTGGCAAACGACACATGCGCGTCGCCACTCTTCACCTTCATCAGCATCTTGGAGCGGAACGATGCTCCCACTGTCACCTTGCTGCTGATGTCGTACATCGCACCTACATTAAATCCAAACGCGAGGTCTGCGGTGCCGGTGAGATTGACCGATGCGGGAGTCACGCCGTTGAACAGAGGATAGTTCTGTCCAAGCATCGGGAGCACACGGTCAACATCCGCACTCGCCACCAGCCCCTTGTTGAGGTCAACGGTGCCCCAGGTGAGCATCAGGCCCGCACCCACCGACAGCTTGGGAGTGATGCGCCACGACACCGTGGGCTGCACTGTGTAGGTGGCGAGATTCACTTTCTGGTTGAGAACGGCACCGGGCCAGTTCATACCCCAGTTGATGGAGCTGCCGTAGGGAGTGTAGAATGATATACCGAGCTGCAGATAATCGCGCACGCGGAATGCAGCGTTGAAAGCAATAGGAGTGCTCACCTTATTATGGCTCTCGTAGCGGGTGCCATCGATAGTGGCCGAAGCCATTGGTTTGATAGCAGTCAGAGTGCCGGTGAGGTCAATTGTTTTGTCGGAAAACGAGAGGCCGGCAGGATTGAAAATCATACTCTCCGCCCCAAGTTTGAGAGCCACACCTGTATGACCCATACCCTCCTGACGGGCACTGAGAGTGTTGATTTGATACCCCTCGGCATAAGCGCCTACCGCTACCACAGCGGCTGCAACGGCAATAAAAATCTTTTTCATTTTGTCCTAATTTTGGTAAAAAACACCACAAAGGTACACTTTTTTCCTGACACTACCATCCCCCCACGGAAAATCCGCCCATCCCGCCACCGAATCCAGATAAATCCTATAAGTCCTATAAATCCTATAAGTCCTATAAGTCCTATAAATCCTATAAATCTTATAAGACTTATCCGACTCATAGGACTCATCCCACTCATCCACCCCGCACCCAATCCTCACCACTATGTCACATTTTTGTAACCATCCGGCAATATTTTTATTCTTCTGCCCCACAATCACTTGCGCTATCGTGTAACAACTTCGTAATAGTTTTAACATATTTTAATGCCACAATTATTTGGTTAATTCAAAAATGCGTACCTTTGTATCGTCAAACGACAAACA